>SL_8KL_010_SEDDRAFT_10000692_pt1 | contig 29402 bp, 33 predicted proteins | sample SodLakKL_010_SED_4_FD_11160 | JGI IMG/M metagenome (IMG submission 11160) | reverse complement strand
ATCAGCTGGATCGGAGAACAAAGAATTTTGAAATGCTGTTGCAGATTCCATTTCGTTTCTGTCAACTGCGAAGCCTTGATCCTCCATTATATCAGCTAGATAATGTCCTATCATCAATCTTGTATCCTCGATCCTGATAATCCATATTAGTTCGATATCTTCTCCAGCGAACTGCCATCCATCATCCTGGTTACCTGTTACTGATTCGCCAGTGTAATCTGCTATATCTCCAGAATCTCTCCAGTATTCCATTCTATTTTGTATGATCTGAGTACCCAAGTCTTCGTCATGGTCATCTATACCTAATCTTTCGACTATATCCCTATAATAATCTTCGTATCCTGCAGATTCTATACCCATTGCCATGTATCGCGGGTTTGCAAAGCCATCGTACATTTCATCAACTATGTAATCTCTATCGATGAGATGATTTACTGCGAACCGTATATCGTTGTCTGCGAATGGATTGAACTGCCATTCACCATCGACTTCTATAACTGGTAGACCACCAGTTGACGCATCGAAACCTTCCTCATGGTGTAACCAGCTGTCAAATCAGTATTAGGATATAGATTTATAGTATCTTTGTCGTAAGCAGGATTAAATAAGAAGTTATTGTAAGAACCACTGCTCTTCCAAGTACCTAACTGTTCTTTCCAGTCATCAGATATACCATCGTATAATTGTCCTTCAACACTGTGTATAAAGACATCTAAGTCTCCTACTGCTGTATCACCAATTCCAGTTTCTAACTCCGTCCTAACTTCTAATGTTTTTCTTTGAATATATTGAGAATCCTCAGATAGGGTTCCCGTTTCCTTATTCAAATCATTTTCCTCTTGGTCTACATTACCTATCGCTGATACAATAGCGCTTGTCAATAATATACTAATAACACAAAAAACCCAAATGATTTTTTTATCAAACTTTACGTTAAATTTCTTTCTCATTTTTTCACTTTCCTTCCTCTCAAATTCCTTTCTTTAATGTATTCTATGTTTATAAATATTATGAATTACTATACCCCTCAAAATCCCACCGTAACGTTTTTACATAGAACCAACTTTTCTGAGACTATGACCGATGAATTAGAGGATTTCTTGCCTAAAAGAAAGGGAGAGGTAAATAAATCAGCATTCTTAGATCCAACTGCAAGAATTGTTGGAGAAGTGATGATATCAAAGAATTCAAGCCTATGGCCTGGATCCGTTTTAAATGGTGAACAATCTAAAATTGAAGTTGGAGAAGATTCTATTATTATGAACAATGCTATCATCAAAAGTACTGAAGAACACGGCGTCACTTTAGGTGATAATACTTTCGTATCCCCTGGGGCAAAAGTCAAAGGGAGTATGGTCGGAAAGAACGTCTTAGTGGGGATCGATGCAGTTGTCATGGAAGGTTCAGATATAGGTGATGGTTCTATTATAGGAACGGATACTATCGTCCCACAAGGTATGAAAGTTCCAGAAAATTCTATCGTTAAAGGACAACCCGCAGAGATTGTAGCTGAAGTCGATGAAGGTACTACTCAACAGATAGATGAAATCAGAGATAAGATTTCAAGAAAGCGAGATGAATACATGATAATGATGAAGCGAGGACAAGAGTACAATGTTTACGACACACCAAAAAGACCAAGAGAGATATTAGAGTCTAAAAAAGAAGAACTTTTTACCGGTGAAGAACAAGAAGAGATGGAAAAAAAGATGGAAAAGATCTTATCAAAGATAGATTCCGAAGATTATTATTAAAAGGGAATGGTGGGGCCGCCGAAATTTGAATTCGGGTACCAGGCTCCCAAAGCCCGAAGGATGGACCAAGCTACCCCACGGCCCCGTTAAGTTGTTGAAACCCAATTAGTAATTAGATATATAGTTTTGGCTTCTATGTTCAATGATAATTACTCGACATAGAAAATGTTTATTAAAGTGAATTCTTTTTCAATTCAAGGAGATTCGCTTGAAACGAGAAGATATCAAAGTCGCAGTGCTGCGGATAGAAGGAACAAATTGTGAAGAAGAGTCATATCGAGCTTTTAAGAAACTTGGTGCAGATGCTGAGAAAGTCCATCTTAAACAGCTATTAGGTATGGATGTTACTGATGATGAAAAAAGAGACTTAAAAGACTTCGACACAGTTATGATCCCAGGTGGATTTTCTGCAGGAGATTACATAAGAGCTGGAGCAATATTTGGGGCTAGATTGAAAAGCGGCCTCGGTGAAGAGTTGAAAAGTTTCGTTAAGACCGGTAAACCTGTCTTAGGCGTTTGCAATGGTTTTCAGGTCTTGGTTGAAAGTGGTATATTACCTTCTTTAAATGGAAAGATCACTGATGTACCAGAGGCCGCCCTTGAAACTAACGACAGTAATAAATTTGAATGTAGGCCTACTCTTCTTAAAGTTGAAAACAACTCTAAATGTGTTTTTACAAAGGAATACGAAAAAGGAGAAACTGTACTTTTCCCTTCTGCCCATGCCGAAGGAAAATTCGTCGTGGATAGCGAGGAAAAGATTGAGAAACTAAAGGATAATGGTCAAATAATATTCACATATACAAACCCCGAAGGAACGACTCCGGGATATCCGTGGAATCCAAATGGATCTATGGAAGATATAGCTGGGATCTGTAACCCTGAAGGAAATGTTTTGGGACTTATGCCTCATCCTGAAAGAGTATTCGATAAATATACCAATCCCGATTGGACTAGAAAAGCTGAAGAACACTCAAAAGGTGATGGAAAACTTATTTTCGAAAGTGTAATAAAATATATCGAAGAAAACTATTGATCATAATCTTACCCATCGATTCAACCTATGGATCTCCTCCAATTTACCGATTACAATAAATTTGTCATCCTTTTTTATCCTAACTTCACTACTTGGATTAGGAATAAAATTTTCATCTCGTTTGATACCGATTACTCTTGCACCAGTTTTTTCTCTAATCTTTGAATGAGCTAAACTTCTCCCGATCAGTTGCGATCTATTTGGGATATTTATCTTTGTTATCTCTATGTCCTGGGCAACAGTGATTTTATCTAAAAACTCAGCGATGTGTGGATGAAGAGCATACTTTGAAATATACTTTGCACCTATAACGGTTTCAGGTACTACATAATCCGCACCAGCGCTATACAATTTCCCTATATTTTCTCTACGATTTACAACTGACATGACCTCTATATCAGAATTTAGGGATTTAGATTCTAATATTATAAAAGCATTTGTTATATCACTATCAGTGGAGGCGATCAATTTTTCTGCATCCATTATACCCGCTCCGATCAGTGTGTTTTCATCAGTTGGATCTCCTTGAACTGTAGGAGCAGATGTTTTTTCTAATCTATTTTCATCCTCATCTATAACTATAATCCTATTTCCAGAGGCTGCTAATCTTTTTAAAATATTCTGACCTACACTGCCATAACCACACAAAATGATCTTCATGATGCATACCTCTCTAAATTCTGCAACTGCTCTGAATTCCCTAGTACCAATATTATATCATCTGGTTTTAGTTTGTCAGAAGGGGAAACAGAGACTCTTAAATCACCATCTTTCCAGATACCGACGACAGCCGCTCCAGTTTTTTTGCCGATGTCAGCTTCCTGTATTGTCTTACCAGCTATTTTTGAATCTTCAGAGATGTTCATCTGTTCTATCTTCAAACCCTCTAATAGTTCTTCTCCGCCCTCCTCAATATCGATCAATGATTCGTCTATAGCCTTTGATCCGATCATAGCACCGGTAATAGATTTAGATGATACAACATGATCTGCACCAGCTCTTCTCAATATGGCTTCATGTTTTGATCTATCAACACTGCTAACGATCCTTATATCCTTATTTAATTTATTAGCTGTTAAACAGATAAAAGCATTCGTAGAATCATCATTCACAGCTACTAGTGAGAGAGCTCCATCAATATTAGCCTCTTTCAGCGTTTTCATCTTTGTAGAATCACCTGATATGAAAGGTATCCTAGATCTACTTAGTTTCTTTACTTTTTCTTCAACATCGGTTATGACTAAAAACTCAACGTTATGTGATTTTAGATTTCTGATGACCTCTTTACCCATCTCAGAATAACCACAAACGATGACATGTTCTTTTTCAGGTAATTTAGTCCTTTTTTTCTTTATGGCATTTTTCATGGTCCTTTCAAGCCATGGACCAACAACGATCTGAAGCCCAATACCCATAGTTGCAACTCCACCTAAAACCACTATGATCGTTAATGTCATACCATATCTGCTTGTAAAAGTCATCCCTGCTGGGTAACTACCAAGTGTTGAAAGTGTAACAATCGTCCAATACATAGATTCTAGAAAGGAGGGTTGAGATCCTTCATGCATTTTCACTAAAATGAATCCTATATTACCCAGTATTATAACTGAAACGATACCGAGCGAAAGTAAAAGTAATCGATTTTTTAATGTGAAGCGGTCAAGTATTTTAGCCATAATTTCTCATCGATAGATGGATACTAAAAAGATATATAAATTGTATGTAAATCTCAAAGAAAAACCTTTGCCTCGATTTCATCCCCATCTTTTAATCTCATTTTTTCCCTGAATTTTGTATTGGATATGAATTCTGCAGTCTTTCTATAATCCGACTTTTCCGGTATTACTAATGCAGCTTTTATACCATTTATTTTAGCCTTGAATGAATTGACTAGCCCGAATTTTTGATCCCCCTCTATAAAACCTTCGATTATAGTACCACTCTTTTTGCGTATCTTTTTAAATTTTTTAACACTTTTTTCATCAAGTTTAATATTCAAAGTCCCCTCGTATGGATCTATACCCATTTTATCGATGAATTGCTTCCTATATCCCTCTTTAGAAAGAAAATATTGGCCTTCCTCCTTTCCAGAAATCAATTTTCCTTTTAGTGTAATAGTTCGTTCTTTTTCCATAAAATCAGGGATTAATAGATGATTTAAAAATATTCCCCAATAACCACGAGATGAGACTTACTCCGTAAAAATGCAACTGGATAACCCAGTTCCCTAACCCTATCCTTTAATACCTTGTCATTGGTAACCAATATCCCATCAAGTTTTTTTACAGCCTCTATGACACCTTCATCTCTTTTAGAATTAACTTGAACTATGTCATATTTCGAAGCTAACTTTTCTGCATCTTTCCTTTCCAATATCTTAAGTTCTTCAATCACAGAACTCGGTACATAGACGTCTGGATTAATAAATAACCTTTCCAATTCAGAATCTAAGTGGATATTGAACTGGAAAGGCATGATAAGTGCGTTAGCGTCCAATATGACGTATACCATGTTTAAACTAAAATTAATAGATTATATATATCCATTCTCCTTGAGATAATCAATTACGTTTTGGACACTTTCATCGATAGTTTCCTTGTGTGTGTTGAGCTTAATCTCCGGATCTTCAGGATCTTCGTAGGGATCAGATATCCCTGTAAAGTTATCGATCTCACCATTTCTAGCCATTTCATAAAGTCCTTTGACATCTCTTTCCTCACATACGGAAACAGGACAGTGTACGTGGACTTCAATAAAATTTGTGACCATGTCCCTTGTTTTATTTCTTCTTGCTATATATGGCGATATAAATGAGGCTAGAACACTGATACCATTTCTAGAAAGTAGTTTAGCAACGAAACTTACTCTTTCTATATTTGTATCTCTGTCCTCTTTGGTAAATCCAAGATCTTTAGTCAAGTGTTGGCGTACAATATCTCCATCCAATCTTTCAACTAGATGGTCATGTTCTTCTTCCAACCTATTGGCAACTCTATCGGCCACAGCAGATTTTCCACTACCTGAAAGACCTGTAAACCAGAGGGTGAACCCGTCCTTTGTATTTTTTTTACTCCACTTCTTTTCGTTAACCATCACATTCTTGTTCTTAGACATATTTCCACCTATTTTTTAAGTAAGTTAGCAAGTTCTTTCAAAAATTCTTCTTTTTCTTCAGTCGGTACGACCATCCCTACAACATCTTCTTTACCACCGGCTGAAAATCCCTTCTGTTTTGCGATATTGATGACCTTTTCTGAATCAGGTATAGGTCCTCTAATATATATCTGGCATTCCCCTTCTTTGAATTTACAATTGGAAACTATTACTATCTTGTCTTCTCTAGACCAGGCTATCCTTCGTGTCACTGTAGAGATTATATTGTAAGGAGATTCCATCTTTTTGAACAAAATATTTTTCTCAAGTTTGATTACATTTCCTTTTGATTCTCTTTCTATAGCTGAATCAAGTGCAACAGAATTTCTTTTTAAATCCTCTAATCCCAATACATCTTCAGGTTCTTTAAAATCTTTTAAATCATGAGGCATACTTTCGATCTGTTTTCTTTTACCCAATTTGTACAATGTGTCAAGATATTCTGCACATTTGAGCAAGTCATCGAAATTAGAACCCCATTCATCTAATAAAACGTCGATGGTTTCGATAGCATATTCATTTTCTTTGAGTTTATCTTCCCGGTCCCCAAAAGCACCTAGGATTGTCAATAAACTTGGTTTTGAATCAAAATATTCAGTAACCACCCAAGAAGCACTCGGATATCTCATAGGAGATCCACCATCGATCACAGGGTTATGATGTAGTTCAACATCATGCTTTTCCTGAAGATGATGGTCGAATATGTAGACTTTTCCAAAATCTTTTAAAAATTCAATAGATTCTACAGGTAAAGCCATGTCTACAACCACGACAAGGTCAGGATTGGTTTTTTTTATCTTTTCCTTGTCCTTTTCATTAAGATAATAATTTCCTATAGAAGGAGTGAATGTAGAAAGGTCTGGAAAGTTTCTAAGTATTAAAGCACCCGCTGACATACCATCAGTATCCCAATGATGAAGCAACAGTCCATTCTGGTAATCTACTTCATTAAGGCTGTTTATCATATAGACACCTTATTCGACGAACTTTTGTTCTTTATCGACAACTCTTTTTGCCACTTCTGGTCTCATCATATGTGCCGGAGGGATCTTTCCTTCCTTGAACATCTTTCTCATCTTCGTACCGCTGAAGTTCTCCCTGTGTTTGTCATCATGGGGACAAATAAATCCATCTACAGCGCCACCACATTTTTCACAGTATGTAAATGATTTAAAGAAAACGGGTGTGATATCAAGATCAGGAAATTTATCGAATATCTCTTGAGCAGCGTATGGTCCATAGTAATCGCCGACACCAGCATGATCCCTACCTACGATGAAATGAGTACACCCGAAATTCTTTCTCATTATCGCATGGAAAATAGCTTCTTTAGGTCCAGCGTATCTCATCTCGGCTTCAAGTATACTCATTACCGCTCTATCCTTTAAATAATAATTATCCATGAGAGTATCGTAGGCATCTAAGATGACTTCATCAAGATAATCTCCTTTTTTCTTCTTACCGATGATAGGATTTATAAATATACCATCAACAAAAGTCAGTGCTGTTTTTTGAACGTATTCGTGACCAAGATGGGGAACGTTTCTAGTTTGGAAACCTACAATAGTCCTCCATCCCTTCTCCTTAAATAATATCCGTGTTTCCATGGGTTTAAGATGATATTTTTCGAAAGGTGTAGAGTTCTCTTTGAGTTGATAGATCTCTCCACCTAAAAGATAATCACCCATCCCCATAGTTTTCCTAACACCAGGATGGTCTAGATCATCAGTGCCGTAAATCTTCTCAGCCATGTCCTTTTTGTCGAATTTATAGATATCTTCAACTTCCATCAAGCCAAAGCTTTCTCCATTTTCGTCTTTTAGGATGATCTCCTCTCCTACGTTGTAATCTTCTTTTTCAGGTATATCAATAACTATAGGTAGTGTCCAGGCTATATCACTTGACAATCTAGAATGTTCCAATACATTCTCAAAATCTTCTTTAACCATAAAACCATCCAATGGGCTGTATACCCCAGTAGAAATATTCATAGCGTCTTTTCTGAGTTCACTATTCAGCTGTAAAGACTTCATCTCTTCAGCTTCTTCTAGCAACCTGTCCTTTTTCTTACCGGTTAGTATGCGGTTGACTAATGTACCGCCATGAGGTTTAGACATAATTAAATCCCTCAATCAAGATAACCTAAAGCTCTTAGTCTCTCTTTTACTTTCTCTTCGTCTTCCTCAGAGAAACTTTCTTTTTGTTTTTCCTCTTCCTCAATACTGGATATAACCTGTCTTAATACATAGGTAACATAGCTTGAGATAGAGTTGAATCCAGTTCCATCCATTCTTTTCTTTATCTTTTTGGCCAGTGGTTTTGGTATCGAAACCGTTGTATATTTTTTAGAGCTCATTTTTTCACATCCTGTAACGATATTTAATTATATTTAATGACACATCATTAGAATATATTATAAATAATTTACGATTAGGGGTTTTAGAAAATTTTAGGATAACTAATCATCTAAATTGTCTAATTCCTTTCTAAACTCACTTTCCAACAATTTCTTTTCACCATCATCTTTTAGATATCTAAACTCAGACAATATTTTATTGTTTATTAATTCAGTAGGTGAGTCTTCAAGAGAATGTAATCCATAAAAGAAAATATCTTTAAAGAAATCGTCTTTCTCACCCCAACCTAACATATCTATAGTTTCTTTATCCAGATTTTTTAAGAAGATTTTTTTCCAAATATTTTCCAAAGCCCTATATTCTTTTTCTTCAAGAGTAATCTCTAATTTTACTCTAGGATCTGATTCTACATTTAATCCGCTATCTTTTAGTTCACTTTCCGATTGGACTTCCGATGAAACTAGGTTTTCATTAAATTCTTCAACATCGAACTCTTTACCTGTTAGGTTAATAACATTCCATCTACCTTTCTTTTTGATCTCTAAATAACCAAGGTCTTCCAGATTTTTAACTACTTCATCAATATTTTGCTCACTCAAATCCTCTAATTCATTTTTCAAAGAATATACTGTGATCCCGTCTTCAGGTATTTTTGAAAGGGCTTTTTCTTCTATTATGGTCTCTTCCTTTTCACCTTTGTTTATTTCATCAAATATTTCATCGATCTTTGAAGATATCTTATTTAATTTTTCATTTGCCTTCTTATATTTTCCTTGGTCAGTCCATTTTTTAACTTGATTTATCCCGTTAAAAATAGTTTCTGAATCAACGCCATTTTTCTTTAAGTTTATCAATTTCTTTTTTCTAGATCTCAATTTTTCGTACATATCTAATATGACATTGGCTTGTTCAATAGCGTCCTCAGAATGTTCAATAGCTTCTTGATAGTTTTTTTGTTTTTTCATCTCAACAGCTTTACGAATCTTATCCTTTAAACCATTTACATTTATATTGGTATATCTTGCTTCCGAAAGAAAAACTTTAGCTTCCATCAGTTTTTCTTCAGATTCGTCTTTTAACTCATGATGATTATTAGACATATCGATCTTCCCTCTTATATATATAGAGGATGTGTCATATATAATATTTTTTGATTAAAATGTTTTTAACACAAGAATATTTAAATCATATTTTAAGCATCACCATGTATATCGAATAACAATGGTGTAGATACATGGATAAAGAAGAGATCTTGAGTATTATAGAGAAGGAGGAAGTAAAGTTTATCGAATTACAGTTTATGGATATTTTAGGAGGTGTGAAAACCGTATCCATACCTGCAAAACATCTTGAAAGAGCTATAGACGAGGGTGTGATTTTCGACGGTTCCTCAATTGTTGGTTATGCTACCATCGATGAATCCGATCTAAGAGCATATCCTGACTTAAATACATTCGTGATATTTCCATGGTCTGAAGGACATATTAAAACTGCTAGGATGATATGTAATATTTACGATTCCGGGGGTGAACGTTTTGAAGGTGATCCTAGATACATTTTACAAAAAGTAATGAGGAAAGCTGAAAAAATGGGATACAAATTTAATACTGGTCCGGAATTCGAATTTTTCTTATTTAAATTAGATGACTTAGGCAAACCTACTAGAAATCCCGACGATCAGGGAGGTTATTTCGATCTTATGCCATTGGATACTGCTGAAAAAGTGAGAAAAGAATGTAACCTTTATTTTGAAGAAATGGGATTCGAGGTAGAGGCCTCACATCATGAAGGTGCTGCTGGACAACATGAAATTGACTTGAGATATGATGATGGTCTGGTCATAGCTGATTCTATAATGACACTAAAACACGGCATCAAAACTGTAGCAGCTCTAAATAATTTGCATGCAACATTTATGCCTAAACCCATTGAAAAAGTCAATGGTTCAGGTATGCATGTACACTTGAGTCTGTTTGATCAACATGGAAAAAACACTTTTTACGACAAAAAGGCCGATGATGGATTGAGTGAAACTATGAAATATTTCATAGGCGGGCTTGTAAAATATGCTCGTGAAATATGTGCTATACAAAACTCATCAGTGAATTCCTTCAAAAGATTAGTCCCTGGCTATGAAGCCCCTGCATACGTTTGCTGGTCTCATTTAAATAGAAGTGCTCTATTTAGGATCCCAGCTGGTAGAGGTAAATCAACTAGAGTTGAAGTTAGAAATCCAGATCCATCAGGTAATCCTTATTTACAATTTGCGACTTTATTATCTGCTGGTCTAAAAGGTATCGAAGAAAAAACAATATCTCCAGACCCAGTTGAAAACGATATATATAGTCTAAATAGAAAGGAACAAACTAATATGGGTATCAAATCGCTTCCCACTAATCTCGGTCATGCATTGAATCTTATGGAAGAAAGCGAACTCGTTAAAAATACATTAGGGGATCACCTTTTCAAACACTTTTTACATAAAAAAAGAGAAGAATGGGATGAATATAGACAGCATATTTCAAAATGGGAGATAGATAAATACTTATCAAACCTATAAAGATCAGATATGAAAGAATTACAACCTTTATGGAACAAGAAGGTTTTATCGATAAACCACTCATTGATAGTAGCTGATCTACATGTCGGTTATGAAAGAGAATTAGAAAAAAAAGGAGTTAATCTTCCCAGCCAAACTAACGTTATGTCACAAGAGATATGTGATATATTAAAGGATAGTAAATATAAGAGGCTCGTGATCAACGGTGATCTCAAACACAATATCCCATCGAGCACTTGGCAGGAATACAAAGAGATCCCAAGGATCATCGATCTCTGGCTTGAATTTGTAGACGAGATCCATTTGGTTCTGGGGAATCATGACGGGGGTATAGATAGGTATCTTCCAAGTGACGTGATAATACATGAATCAAATGGATATGTAATGGATGATATCGGGATTTTACATGGGCATGCGAATCCCTCTGAAGAAGTTCTTGATTCTAAAACTATAGTTTTAGCACATAGTCATCCCACTATCTCTACGTTCGATAACCTAGGTGTTAGAGAGAAGATCCAGTGTTGGATAAAGATGAGATTCGAATATGAAGATTTCGAAGGAAATATTGTACTCATGCCGCATTTTAATAATCTATTAGGTGGAAACAGTATCAACGAAAATGGATTTATGGGACCACTGTTAAATAACTCAAACTTAAAAGATGAAGAAGTTTACCTTTTGGATGGGACTTATTTAGGTACTCTTGAAGATTTTAGGACACTTCAGATAGGTGTTTATGAAAATATGAATTCAGATATCGAATAGTCCCTTTTTAGAATTTGACATAACGATTATTGCTAGACAAATCCTTGTAGTGGACAAACCTAAATTTTTAGCAGCCAAGCCTCCTTTAATAGATATCTTGGCATCTATGTCGTTCTTAGAGGCATTCTGAAGAGCATATCCTGCCGCATTTCCCATATCGATCACACGATAAACACAGTTAGGTCCCTCAAAGATATCCATTTTCTGCTTAGAGTTCTCCATCTCCTCACAATTTTCATATCCACATGCTTTACAGTCTATACCAAGACCTGGATGTTTATCGAGTCCTATTAAGAGGACTCTATCAGATTTCTCTATTTCGTCACCCTTCAGAGTATATATCTCGTCGTCCCTTTCGTCTGAAAGCTGATACATCTCCTCTACGAGCATTTCTTTTTCAGCTTCATCAAGAACAAGGATTTCTAAAAATGATTCATCTAGGGCTTTAGGTGAATTCCTGGCAGCCACTGCCATCAATTTTGTTAAAATGTCAGTTCCTTCTTTCATTTTACTCAATATTACATAGAACTCGTTCCGTAAAAGCTTATCCCTTTTTGACTTTAAAAAATCAATCATAAAATAGTGAAAGTAACCCTCCAAACAACGAAAGAGTTCCTGCAAGTAAGCCAACTATCCCTCCCATTGCAATCAGAATTAAAGAGAATATAATAGTCATGACCGACCACTTGATCTTTTTGTAAACTATATTATGAAAAGCCAACAATAATAAAAATCCAAAAACAACATTAATTATCAGTTTAAGAGATAGACTAGCAAATGGCATAGTTCCGATTGATAAAACAAAATGAAGGATACCGATACCTAAGGCCATATAAGAGGCTATAACTATCAAGATCCTATAGACTTGTAGATCTTCAAGTTCATTGACTGAAGTGGGACTATTCTCTAAAAGGTCATCTAGTGCCTCAGACTTAGACAAATCTGGTATATCCATCTTAATACACTGACTTGATACAGTTCCAACCATATAAATCGTTTTTCTTTACGACAATCGTAACAAACATTAGATACCTCTATAATAAAAGACCATGAAACTGATGATCTCCTCGGTAAAAGACCATGCAAGCATGAACATCCTTGAAAATCTACTCAAGTTTGATTGGGATAATATCGGTGAATTTGAAGATAATCCAGTATACCGTGGGGATGATTTCCTATCAGCAACTGTACAACAACATCACATATATGTTAATAATCTAGACAAAAAAATATCGGAGAAGTTTAATGAGGAATTCGATTTAGTAATATTTATTTCAAAACACGCTTCCGAAGCCGGGATCAATTCTTTAACGGTACATCCCATTGGAAACCTAGGTGAAGCAAAATTTGGTGGAAATCATGGAGAACTTGTTCCATCTGCACCCCATGAGATGACACATGCATTAAGACTTTTAAACCAGAATTATAAAAATAATAGTGAAATATCTGATTACGATGTATCTTTTGAGGCTACACACCATGGACCATATCTAGAAACTCCAACTTTTTATATAGAAATAGGCAGCGATAAAAAGCGATGGATGGACGAAGATGCTGGATATGTTATTGCTAAAACCGTTTTAGACTTAAAAAATGAATTACCAAAAAACTATCCTGTTTCAATATGTATAGGTGGGGGACACTATGCACCACGATTCACTGATCTAGCACTTGAAAAGAAGGTTTCAATAGGACATATGATACCTGGATGGGGATTGAAGTATCTTACTAAAGGTACGCTTCGTAAAGTCGTTGAGAACACCCCAGATGCTGAATATCTATATTTTGATAGAAGCAGTACAAGTGCTAAGGAGAGAAACAGAATCAGAAAATGGGTGAGAGAAGATAATCTGGGTCTTGAAGTTATCAGGTCTAAAGATTTTTTAAGTATCTAGTCTTGTTTTTCCCATTTCTCTAATTCCATGACTACTGAGAGGGTATCTCCTTCCTTTATCTCCTCTCTTATCCTGTTCTCTTTCTCCATAACATCCAAGGCCCTATTAGCTACCTGAACAGCCTCCTCTTTTGGTACAACCATCACACCGCTATCATCACCGATAATCCAATCACCGGGTCTGACCTTCCTTCCTCCACAAACAATATCATTGTTCAATCCACCGTAACCTTTGGGTTCTCCTGCATTTGAAGCTCTATACCTCGCAAAGACGGGAAAACCAAGCTCTTCTATATCATCAACATCTCTTAAAGCACCATCAATCACTACTCCATTTATGCCTTTATTATGACATGACCAGGAAGCTAACTCGCCCCACACCGCACTCCTTCCAGCGTCAGCATCTATCACTATTACCATCCCTTCTTCTGCTGCTTGAATAGCCTCTACAGGTTTTGCCCAATCACCATCTACTGTTTTTACCGTGAAAGCTTTACCTATGATCTTTTCTCCCTTGATGGTCATAGGAATAATACCTTCCATACTTGGCTCTCTATGCATTGCATCTGAAATATTTGGAGTTGATACCTTTTCAAATATCTCTCTTATATTTTCTAGACCAAACTTCTTAGAAACATCTGATTTTAAAGAAATACCTTCACTTATAGCCCTCTTAATTTTTCTTGTAGATTCAGTAACATCTTTGGATTTTGTGATCGCCCCTCCTACAATGATTATCTCAGCACCCCTTTTTACAATCTCTGAGGCGTCCTCTGACGTGATTCCCCCTGCAGCAGCTATAGGAACGGTACTTATGGATGACACCTCTTCAACCATCTCTAAAGGATCGGCTCCTTTCATTTGGGCGTCAACACCGACATGGACTCCTAGGTAATCGATTCCAAGTTGGCAAACTTCTTTGGCCCGCTCTACTTTGTTAGGGACTTGGATCAAATCTACCAAAATTTCGGTATCGTAATTCCTAGCAGCTCTCAAGCTCTCTTTGATAGTTTCATCGTCTGAAGCTCCTAATATACCAACAATGTCGGCCCCGGCTTTAGATGCCATTTCGACCTCTGCTCCACCAACATCCATGGTTTTCATATCGGCAAATATCTTTTTATCAGGGAATTCTTTCCTCAATCTCCTGATCGCTTCCATACCCTCTGATTTTATAAGTAATGTACCAGCTTCGATCCAATCTACGCCACCATCAACTGCAAGTTTAGCTATATTCACTGCTCTTCGAAGATTCATCAAATCTAAAGCTACTTGGAGTTTCACGCTCATGTCTAGAGTATGAGTCGAGTACGTTAAAAAATTATCGATTTCTTAAATACTCCAAAAAATCCAATTACATGCAAAAATAGAAGTATTACTTTTAAGTTAACTATCCATATATATGTGATAAAATGAGTGAAATAGAATTTAAAATAAATGAAGAAGATGAAATCCCAGAAGTTGATGTTCTCCTTGCAGGATTTCCAGGAACTGGTTTAATAGGGGGTATAGCCTCTGAACAGCTCATAAACGCCCTGGACCTAAAACAGATCGCTTCAGTAGAATCAGAGAGATTTCCACCGACTGCAGTTATTTTCGACGGTATCCCAAGGAGACCTGTCAGAATTTTCTGTGGGAATGGGTTCCTTTTAGTTAAAGCAGATATGGTGATACCTCCGAATATCGCCGAATCACTTGCAAGAAGTCTTATAGACTGGAGTCTGAACCACGGTATAGAAGAAGTGATAATTCTAGATGGAATTCCAATAAGAGAAGATAGAGAAGAAGAGGAAAAAAAGATATGGGGTGTATTGAGTTCACATTCAGCTGCAGATGAAGCAGATAAACTCGGAATCGAGATTATCGAGAGAGGTGCTATATCAGGAATTTCAAGTTCATTACTTCTGATAGCCCATGAAAAAAATCTGAAAGCGGTTGGAATGCTGGCCGAAGGGAAACGTAAGATCCCAGACCCAAGAGCTTCAGCAGCATTACTTGAACGATTTGCAGATTACAGGGGATTCGACATCGATACTAGTTCTCTCATAGAAAGTGCAGAACAGTTAGAAAACCAGTATGCCCAACTTGTTCAGCAGACAAAACAAGCCCAGGATGATATGGACCAAAAGTCGGCTCATCCACCTCTATATGGATAAAATGATACAAGAAAAATCTACGGGGTTTTTGATATTCCGGGAAAATGAAGGAGAGGAATTTTTACTATTGCATTACCCTGCAGGCCATTGGGATTATCCAAAAGGTCATGTAGAAGAAGGAGAAACAGAGATAGAAACTGCCCTTAGAGAACTAGAAGAAGAAACTGGCATATCTGAAGATGAAATCGAGATAGTCGAAGGATTTAGGGAGACCATCGATTATTTCTACCATAAAAGATACGATATGTCTCACAAGCAGGTCGTTTATTTCTTAGGAAAATCCAAAACTAAAGATGTAAAAATATCTCGGGAACATCAAGATTATGTCTGGTTAGGATATGAAGAAGCGATGGAACGGTTAACTTTCAAAAATGCTAAAGACCTTCTAAAAAAAGGTAAAGAATATCTTGATGGAAAATCGGAATGACAAAAGTCTTAAATAGACACCTATTTCTGCGAAAGCATAGTTTATGGGTGCCAAAATGAGAAAGCTGATCCGAAAAGGTAAGGTAAAGGAAGTATTTGAGGTTGGGAAAGATCGTCTAAGTTTCTTTTTCACCGATAACATTTCTTTATTTGACAAAATTGTTCCCAATGATATACCACGCAAAGGAGAAACACTTTGTAAAACATCCAAATATTGGTTTGATAGAGTGGAGGAAGAATTAGGTATAAAAACTCATTTTATAGAGATGGTTGAAGACAATAGGATTATCGTTAAAAAAGTAGATGTGATTTCAGATTACGACAAGATCGATGAATCAACTGATAATTACATCATCCCTCTCCAATTTATCTCTAGATACTTTGTTGCAGGATCATTATATGACAGGATCATCGATGGTGAAATAGATTATACTGATCTAGGTTTTAAAGAACAGCCAGAGTATGGGGAACGCTTATCTGAACCATTTTTTGAAGTTGTTACTAAATTTGAAGAAAGTGAAAGGAATTTGAGTGAAGAAAAGGCACTAAAAATTTCAGGTTTAACCATAGATGAATTTAAAGAGATAAAAGGATCGATTTTGAAAATAGATAAACTTATCAAAAATAACGTCGAGAAAAATGGGCTTTTACATGTCGATGGGAAAAAAGAATTTGCCATGGACGAGAAAAGGAATATAATGCTTATAGATACCTTCGGAACTGCAGATGAGGATCTATATTGGGAAAAAGAGGAGTATATGAAAGGAAACTTCGTCCAGAAAAGTAAGGAATTCGTACGCCAGTACTACCGTGAAATCGGTTATCACAGGGATATATTGGAAGCAAGAAAGAATTACGAAGAAGAACCGAGCATACCTCCTTTAACTGAAGATATGGTTCAAAAAACTAGTGAACTTTATGTAGAAATGATGAAAAAACTCACTGATGGTAAATATATATAAAATATCAGCAACAATTTTTAATATAGCTTTGCTATAGCAGACTTGATATCATGGCAAAAGATTTCATCTCGATATTGGATTTTAAAGACAGGCTACAAGAGATTTTACGTATAGGTGGGGAGATAAAAAAGAAATTCAAGAACGGAGAGCCGTATCAACCTTTAAAAGGAAAAAGTTTAGGTATGATATTTGAGAAACCAAGTACCCGTACTCGGATATCTTTCGAAGTTGGCACAACCCAGCTTGGAGGGCACGCACTTTATCTCAGTCCCAAAGATTTACAATTGGGAAGAGGGGAGACCATCGCTGATACAGCAAAAGTGTTGTCAAGATATGTAGATGGTATAATGTACAGAGCTTTTGAAAATGAAATGATGGTGGAGTTGGCCGAGAATTCTACAGTACCTGTCATAAGTGGTCTAGATGATATAGAGCATCCTTGCCAGATTATGGCTGATCTGATGACTATAAGGGAACATAAAGATGATTTCGATAGAAAACTAGTTTATGTCGGCGATGGCAATAACGTTTGTCATTCATTGATGCTCGGTTCTGCCATCGTTGGAATGGATATGATCGCTTGTACCCCTGAAGGTTACGAGCCTATGGAAAAATTTGTTGAAAAAGCAAAAGAGATAGGCGAAGAAAATGGCGCTAAAATTGAAGTATCTAAGGATCCAATTTCATCAGTTGAAAATGCAGATGTGATATATACTGATGTTTGGGTATCTATGGGTGATGAAGAAGAAAAAGAAAAACGTTTGAAAGCCTTTAAAGAATATCAGGTCAATCAATCTATGGTGAACAAGGCCAAGGATAACGTGATCGTTATGCACTGTTTACCGGCTCATCGTGGAGTCGAGATAACTGATGAAGTCATCGATGGTGAGCATTCAGTTGTGTTCGACCAAGCAGAAAATAGACTTCACGCTCAAAAGGCCATAATGGCAGAACTCATGGGGTAATAATTCATGACAGTTAAAAGAATGCTGGATGTCAGTTTTTCCGAAACCATGAGGATATCTAAACTGGCTTCCAGTATGGAAGCAGAGGGTAGGGATATCATATCGCTTGCAGTCGGCGAGCCAGATTTTGATACCCCCGACTTCATCGTCCAAGCGGCTTACGAAGCCATGAAGCAAGGATTTACACATTATACAACACCACAAGGTATACCCGAGTTGCGGGAGGCAGTAGCGGATAAAAGTAGAAGTTTTAACAAACTCGACTTCAAAAAAGAGAACGTGTTGATCACTCCTACAAAACAAGCTCTTTTCATGTCTATATTAGCACACCTAGATGACGGTGCTGAAGCGATCATCACAGATCCTAGTTGGGTATCTTATGCACCTATGATAAAGTTCGCAGACGGCATTCCTAGAAGACTTCCCCTGCTCGAAGAAGAGGAATATGGTTTGGATATTGGAACATTGAATGAGCGGATTTCTTCTAGAGCAGAACTCATCGTATTGAATTCACCCTCTAATCCAACTGGTATGACTATACCAAAAGATGATCTGAAAGCCATAGCTGATATCGCTATAGACAATGATCTATTAGTTGTAAGTGACGAAGTCTATGAAAACCTAATTTTCGAAGGGGAACATATCTCTATAGGTTCTTTTGATGGTATGAGAGAAAGGACAATCACTATCAGCGGATTTTCCAAATCATACGCCATGACCGGTTGGAGATTAGGATGGCTGTTGGCCCCTGAAAATCTTTTAGAGAACATAATCAAGATCCAGACGCATTCCATCACTTGTGCCACCTCCTTTGCTCAAAAAGCTGGTATTACAGCTATAAAAGAAGGTGGTCAGGTCATCAAGGAAATGCTAGAAAAGTATAAGAAGAGAAGAAAAATCATAGTTGATGGGTTAAATGCTATAGACGGATTCCACTGCAAAAAACCGAACTCAACATTTTACACTTTCCCAAGATTCGATTTCGAGATGGACAGCATGGAACTAGCCCTACATCTTTTAAAAGAAGCAAAAGTGGCCACGACCCCGGGTTCTGCCTTTGGAGATCAGGGTGAAAACCATCTTAGGATGTCCTTCGCTACGTCTTCTGAAAATATTAAAGAAGCTTTGGAACGGATCGAAAAAGTCGCTGATACACTTGAGAGATGATCTATATCTCTTCGAGACCCGCACGTATCTCTTTTAGGGATTTTTCTTTACTTTGAAGAGCAGTTTCCTTCTCATCTATCTGTTCTTCTCTTTTGTTTATGGATTTTTCTTTCTTCTCAAGTCTACCTTCCTTCTTTTGTAAATCCTTTTCTAACTCGTCTAAACGTTCCTCTCGCTGATCTAAAACTTCTTCCCTTTCCTCGATTTTTCCTTCCCTTTCATCTAAATCATCTTTCCTGTCTTCTATCTCATCTTTCTCTTCGATTATCTCTGAGAGTTTTTGCTTTAATTTTTTACTCTTTTCCTCTATCTCATTTCTTTCCTCGTCCAACTCTGACTTTTCTTTTTCTAAAGCTTTCTCTTTTTCATCTAGCTCTTCTTCCATCTTCTTCCTTTCTTTCTCGAGTTCTTCTTCTTTTTCCTGTATCTTCTTTTCCTTCTCTTTAAGTTCATTTTCTAATTCGCTGAGTTGTTCTTCTTCTTCTTTGATATCTGATTCTCTGTTTTCGAGTTCTTCTTCCTTTTCAGATATTTCTTCTTCCTTCGCCTCTAATCGATTCTCTTTTTTCTGTAAAGCTCCTTTCTTACCGTTCAAAGATTTCTTCAATTCCTTGATACTCCCCTCTTTCTTTTCTAATTCTGATTCCCTTTCATTTAATTTCTCTTCGATCTCTCTCTCACGCTTTTCCAATTCCTTCTCTTTACTGTTCAATCTAGATTTTCTAGTCTCTAGTCTATCTTTTAAATCATCAAGTCTTGTTTCTCTTTCATCAAGGTCCTCTTTAGCCCTCATTATCTTATCCGCTTTATCATCTAGATCATTTTCTTTTTTAGAAAGTTCGATATCTCTTTCATTTAGCTTGATAGACTTTTCGTCTAAATCCTCGCTTATGTTGTTCAAATCTTCTTGTTTAGTCTCTAACTGGGTTTCAAGTTCATCCAATTTTTTCTCTCTCTGGTCTAACTCCTTCTCCTTACCCCGCAGGTCCTTTTTCATATTTCTAACAGATTGACGATCGGACTTCATACCGTCTTTCAATTCCTCGATCTTCTCTCTATCCTTTTCAAGTTTTTCTTCTTTATCTTCAACCCTGTCCTCCCTCATTTCAATCTCTTCTTCTTTGAGATCCAGCTCTTTCTTTCTTTTATCTATGCTATCTTTGACTTGATTAAGCTGTCTTTCTTTTTCTTGCAATCTACTTTCTTTTTCTTCCAAACTTTCTTCACGTTCACTCAATTCCTGGTCCTTATCGAATACTTTCTCTTCCCTCTCTTCTAGATCATCTTCCATCCAATCTATTCTTTCTTCTTTCTTTTTTAGATCACGTTCCCAACTACTCAATTCTTCCTCCATAGTTCCTAGTTTAGAAGATCTTGACTTGATGTCTTCCTCCCATTCTTCCAGTTCCTCTTCTAAATTTCTTAACTCTCTCTCCTTTTCCATCAGGTCCTCTTCCCTGCTTATCTGTTCACTGATCTTCTCTTCTAATTCATTCTTAGCTTTTGTAGCTTTATTACTCTCCTTTTTCATACGCTGCCAGATATTTCTGACTTTATCCCTTTCTTCTTTCAATCTACTCGACTTTTCTTTCAGTTCTTTTTCCTTCTCCTTTAATTGTTGAAACTTTTGGTCTAAAGCTCTTTCTTTTTCTCTTAACCGTCTTCTTTTTTCTTTAATCTCGTCCCTAGCTCTTTCTAAATCCTCTTTGATACGTCCTTCCCGAATATCCTTTACTTTCTTTTCTGCCCTTTCTACGATATCTCCCCCTTCTGATACAGTGGTAGTCACGCCCTCATATGTACTCACATCTCCGATATCTATATCGATCGGTTCATCGGGTATATCAAAATCTTTTGTTTCAAAATCACTACCCTTCTTCCCAGTAGTTTGTTTCCTTGGTTTATCACGCTTTCCACGATCGATCTCTAAGTTCAAATTCAAATCTTCATCTATTACCACGTCTTCAGTGAAATTTGAAAGAACATGTTGTATACTAATAGAAGATGAGCCATAAGAATACGAATGTACTTCCAATAAACAGTCTTGATCTGTAGAATCTTTTGTGATCTCACGTATAGATTTTTTACCAGCTATTTTATCTTCACCTTTGTACATCCCGGCTATGACATCTCCTTTCTGAAAAAACAAAATACCTTCTTTTCTTGTATTTTCTTCAGTAATGCTCGATTTTAGATACCCATCTAAATTTTTACTTGTGATAATATCTATTAAATCTTCTAATACTCCTTCTCCACCAAATTCGCTTCTAATCGTTTTACCAGCGGGAAACTGCATAATTAAAGACCTCAATATTAGTATGTAGATATAGGAATTATATTTTTGGGTGTTTCTGTTTTAGAAATATTTATTTAGTCGAGAGGATGTATATTATTACTGTTCGATGATGAAAAACTCTGATGAACTATCATGTGATGATTATCCCTATGAGTTCTGAGAACAGTCAAATAAAGAAAAACTAGATAGAGAAAGGGTTTCAGTGGGCGAGCGGATGCTTTATATGGAGCTTAAGCCTGGTTTCTTGATAATTCCAAAGACCAGTTCGCCCACTTATTTTCTTTTGTGGTTCCTTTTCTTTTTATCATCTTTATCACCTATTAGTTACGGTATCAGTATAAGGTATCGTTATTCTGTGTCACTAACGTTTAGATACCGTCTTATTGTGTATATGGTGTATTATAGGGGGTAATATTTAAATATTTCGGACTTTCTTTATCGTTAAGATAAGTTCGAAAGGTGTCGACATGACTGAAGAACTAAAACCCACTGTAAATCAAATAAAAGTTTTATCCAACGCCTCTAGATTGCAGGTGATGGCTCTTTTGTTGGAGAAGGAAAGAACGATAAGTGATCTAGCTAAAAAATTGGACCTCACTCCACAAACAGTACATCATCATGTCCATAAACTTCTAGATTCAGGTTTGATCCATGTCAGTCGAGAAGAAACTCATGGAAACCTTGTATCAAGGTATTACGCAGTCGAGGAAGAATGGCTTGATTCCTACGAGGTATGGGATGACCTACAATTGGAAGAAAAAAAGAATTACAAACTGGCAGCCTTAGGTACTGTCAAAGGTATGGTGAACAAAGGCATAAGATATATCCAGAATTGTGAGAGAATAGATTATGAAGTTGGGTGGGTAGCAACCGAAACGATACCATTTTCAAAAGAGGCTATAGACGAACTGCGTGAAATATTTAAAGAAACTAGAGAGAAACTCCGTAAGATCGAAAAGAAAGAAGAGGAAGATGAGGAAGAACTAACAGTATTGATGACAACTTTACCAGGATGACCATAAAATTTATTGCTTAAACATTAAATCCATAGTTATGGCAGTGAATCTATATTTCATCGGAACCGCTGGTTCTGGTAAAACTACATTGGTGAAGGAATTCAAAACATGGATGGATAGACATGGATATCAAGCTGTGATCGTCAATCTTGATCCAGGTGCTGAAAGTTTACCTTATGAACCTGATATCGATATAAGAGAATGGGTCTCCCTTTTAGGAGTTATGGAAGAACACGGCCTCGGTCCTAATGGAGCCCAAATAGCTTGTGCAGATATGATCGCTATGAATGCCCTAGAGATCAAAAAAGTTATGGATGAATTCCAATGCCATTATTTTCTGATAGACACGCCCGGTCAGATGGAATTATTCACATTCAGAAGAGCGAGCAATGAGATGGTTAGAGCTTTAGGTGATAGATCCTTGATAACTTTCCTCTTCGACCCGATAATTTCAAAGCAACCAAACGGTTTTGTTTCTTTGTTTTTACTGGCGGGAAGTTCTCAATTTAGATTTGATGTACCGTTCTTCCCAGTTATCTCTAAAGCGGATATGTTATCAGAGGAAGAGATATCTAAGATACAAAAGTGGGGAGAAGATCACTGGGAATTAGATACGGCCCTTAGAGATGAAGGAACGACTGAATCTCAAGTGGGTTTAGAATTGGTAAAAAGTATACAGAACATTGGTCTACAACGTAAGATCCCAGCTATATCTGCAACTGAACCATTTGGATTAGAAGAGATATACACAGCCGTTCAAGATTCGTTTTTTGGTGGAGATGATCTAGAATCTTAAATTAATAAGTATGATTATCGGAATCCCCGATATCTATCCCACCATAGGTTTTCATATGTTCGAAATATTCTTCCTTACTGACACAATTGTCTTCTCCTGCGCAATAAAATCTGTTATACTTCTCACAGTATAGACCACATTGGGTGTTTGAACATTTGTGGTCCTGCTCATAATTACCTTCTAAAGAAAGAGCATCATCTACCTTCTCCACCTGTTCATCTTCTCCTGTATAAACACAACTTCCTTCTCCGACACAATCCAAAGAGAGATTATTTGGATGTGCGCATTTTCCTTTACCATATTCGTATCTGCACATCAAGGCATCCCATCCTTAATTTCTGACAAAATTAGATTGTTTTACGAATATTTAAGTCTTTTCAAAATAAAGCTAGTGTTCATTTTCTGATAGTTCTACACGCTCACCTTTTGGCATACTTTTCTTTACATTTTTCAACCTGTGTCTGACGTTTTTGATCTTGTTGTTAACTTGAGAATCACTTAATGTATTTTTTTGATCAGACTTTTTGTTTGTATATAATTTGATGATCGAAATAGCCAAGACGATGAGGATAATTACCAGTACGATATACAATATCCAATCTATAATCAATCCCTCCTATTCCATCCACTTTTCAGATATAATTTTCCATCTTTGTATTCTTTGATAGATTTGGTACCTATTTTTAATCTCCTTTTCGTCGGTGATAAACCCAAAGGATTTACTAATAATTTCCATATGATCCATGGTTCCTTATCGACGAAAATCTCAAAGTCATAAACCCGACCTACATCTTCTTCATCATGAGTAAGTATCTTTGTACCTTTGATCCTAGAGAGACGTAAATCCCCTACCTTTTTGTGTTTCCTTTTCGTCGATTTTAATTTGATCTTACCTTCTTTAGAAACATCTTGCAAAAGTGTGTTAGGATAATACTTGGCTTTACTATCAAGAAAACCAGTTTCAATTATAACTCCATGGGATTCCCAGTATTTTTCCTTTATAATAGCTGTGATATCTACTATTTTCGCTTTTTCAGAATTGATGGGCAACTCTACATCACGCCTAATTATATCCGAATACATCATAGTTCTCATATCGATTCATTCTCCTATAGTGTCATCTCTAAACTTCCACAATATGGACATTCTTTCTCATAATCTTTATACATCATGCAATTCTTACAAAAAGCAGACCCGAACCTGTTCTTTTTAGGTTTACCTTCATTTGTAAATAGTTCAGCCTCTACCTTTTTAAAACGTTTTGTATTTCGTTCAGATTTCAACTGCTTATCTACTCGTTTCTTTAATTCTCTGATATTAACATCAGCTATTTTTTTAGCTCTTAGATACTTCTGGAGGAGCTTTAATTTACCGTATGGTTCATCCTTATGCACCAATAGATAGCTGTTGACTATCCTTTTTATCAACTTATTTTTGTTTTTATTCAAAAGATAGCACCTCTTACCTTGACTCTATCTTATCCAACTTTCTTCTGAGGGATATGAGTTCAGTCTCAATTTCGTCCTGAAAATCTTTAATCTCATCGATATCTGTTAAAAGTGAGTCATATCTTGATTCATATATTTCAAGTTCTAATTCTCTTACCAAACCGAATTCTTCTATGTATTCATCGAAATGATCGTCAAGATATTTTTCTATCCTTCTATCAAGGATGTTTCTTTCATATCCTGTCCCTTCTATTTTAGTTTCCCCAGGGAATAAGAAGTTCTCTATTCTATCTAGTATATCTTTTCCTTTCTCTACGTTTTTATCTAAAAACTCACTATTTACATATTCATTCATCTTTTCTCACCCCTATTACCAAATAAATCATTTTCAACACTTTTGATCTCTTTTAAAGTCTTTGAAAGTTTCGCGTTGTCAGTCCCCCGTTCTAATCTCTGCATCCTTTCTTCGATTTCGTTCATCAAAGCCAAACTTCTTCTTGAAAGCACCGCCTTATCTCTATTAATTTCATCTACTCGACTTTTTTCGTTATCTCTTAAAACCATAGATGCTTCCTTCAACTCTTTAATATACTTCTTTTTTTCCAGCATATCTAATTTTCTAGATTTAAGTCTTAAATCACTGATCTGTCTCCTGGTTTTTTCCCGTTCTCTAGTGTTCAATATCTTGGCGACGACCACAAGAATCAGTATGATAACGATGGAGTAGAAGATTATAAAAAAATTGTTAGCTATTGTTTCTGCAAGGCTCATGTTTCCCTCTCCTTTCTCCATTCATCTTCCATAGTTTTGATACGTGTCTCCATGCTATCAAATTCAGTATTGATCTGTTTTCTCCTAGCTTTTAATGAATTGATGTCTTTAGCTACTGAATCCAACCTGGAGTTCATATCTTCGGACCAGTTTCTTACCTCATCCTTTCTCATTAGATCCCAGTTCTCTATAATTTCTTCGAAGTATTCTTCAAAATACAGTTCCATGTGCGATGGTTCATGTCCGTAGGTTTCCTTCAGTGCTTTTTTCCTAACTCGATTCCTAAAGTAAAAGTAAATCAAAAAGACTACGATAAGAACTAAAATGATTATCAATACATCGATTCCAGTCATATATATCAGTCCTCCACTCCATATTTCTTTTCGAGTCTTTGAACTTTTTTCTTGACTTCTTCGTGTCGATCCTTTGTGTTCTTTTTCCATTTCTTCAGTTCATTGATCTCTTTGTTGAACTCTGCTAATCTTTTATCTACACCTTTTAGGTCTCCCCTGTCCGCTAGTTTGTACTCCTCGATATATTCGGGTAATTTTTCTGTTATATACCTATCAGCTCGAGATGAAGGGGTAATAGGTTTACGATTAATGTAGCCCTTTACTCTATCAATAATTCCTATCTTAGGTTCTTCTCCCATGGATGACACCTTCTTAATTATACTGATATAGGATATGTTTCTCACTATATATAATAATAATGGAAAAAGTAAACGATTATTTAGGTCAAAAAGCCTTATTTTCCATGATAATATGGTAATTTCCGCATAATGTTTATATATCGAAGTCAAGGATTTCCTTGTATATTCGATATTTTGGAGGCTATAGCTTATGCTAAAACGCAATATATTTGATGATGAAGATGCTGTGTCTGAAGTTGTGGGTACTATTTTGATACTAAGTATAACAGTTGTTTTGTTTTCTACAATATTCGCCACTGTAAGTCATCTGGAAACACCTGATAGAACAACTCATACCGAGATGGAGGCTGAATTTAGTCGGGAAGATATTGATCTAGATGAGTATTATGGAAGGATAAATATCAATCACCAAGGTGGAAAATCTATAGATATGGGACAGACTACTTTTTTTGTACAAATTGGGGCAAGTTCACATAGATATACCTATGATATGGATGAATTAAAATTGTTAGAATCAGATGATGATTATTGGAATATCGGAGAAAGAGTGAATATTTATCTCAAAAAAGAACATTTTAATGGTGTTGATATTGACGGAATTGAGATTGTCGAAATCTTGGTCAGCGATGACGTCAATGCTGAGTTGATCTGGAGAACTGAGGTTTCTTTAAAGCCAATCATGGAAAGACCACGTATAAGGGATGTGGGTGTTAATTACGAGCCTAGTTGGAAGAATTATGTAGAAAAAGGCGAAACTGTCGGACTTTATGCTAAAGTTACTCATCCAAATCAGACCGCTGAAGAACTGACTGTGACTGTTGACCTAGGAGAACTAAACGCTTACGATGGTGAAGAGGAGATGACATACGACGGTCATATTATGGGGAACGAATTTAGAAAAGAGATTAACATAACGTCTGATGAAGAGGAACGAACCTATAGTTTAGAGGTAATTGCAACAGATAGTAACGTGTCTTCAAAAGCATACATCTCTTTGAACGTAGGACCGAGGTCAGATGTCAGAGAAAGACCTAACATCATCGTGGATGAGAATAAGATCCTTTTTAATCCGACATCTCCTACCAGTGGTGAGAGTTTGAGAGTCGATGCTGTCGTTGAAAACGACGGGGGTAGTCCAGCATTAGTAAATTTGACGATTTGGGACGAACTACCAAATGGGGAATTGGACGATGTTGGTTACATCAACAATCTACGTATAGCTGCTGGAGGTGGCAGGGACATAAGTGCAACATGGAATGTTGTTGGAAGTGGAGAACATAATATTACTGTTAATGTCACTGCAGTTGAATCACCAGGTGGAGATAATTATAGAGAAGTTGAAGATGTACAGGCAAGTAGTAAAGTGTATGTCAAACCATCTATACTTTTGGTAGATGATGAACATCTAGGTGGTAGAGAAACCTCGATCATGAGGAATGCCTTAGGTGGAGCTGATTTTTCCTTCGATGAGTACGAGGTTGGCGGTCCTGAAGCAGATGGACCTTCATCTGATAGGATGGAGATGTACGATCTGATAATATGGGTAGTTGGTAGTCCAGATGATAACTCCTTGACTGAAGATGATCTCGATAATCTAAAAGGGTTCTTGGATGATGGCAATAATATATGGCTAGTCGGTGGCAATATGATGGACGGTATCGATGATAATGATTTCATAAACAATTATCTTGGATTATCAAGTGTTACTGATGAAGATAACATACCAGAAAATGAAGAGCTAATTGGAACCGGTATACTAGAAGGAGTTTCTTTTGTAAAAAACCCAAATTTCGTCCCGACGGGTAATCACATCACGCCCGATGCCAATAAAGAAGATGCCAAAGGGATGTTGAGTGATGGTGAAGATTTTATTGGAACAACGTACAATAACAGTGATAGTGGTTTCAAAGTTGCAGTCAACTCTATACAATTACAATCAATCAGATCGGGACATTCTACACTTGCATACAGAGTCGTGAAATGGTTAGCTAATATGAACCAAACTAGCGGTAGAGACCTTGCTATTTCTGATCAAGAGTTCAGTACTAGAACTCCTATGTACCAAGAAGATGTTGAAGTGAACGCTACTATACGTAATAATGGTCCATATGAAGAAACAGCTGATGTGAGGTTGTACGTTAACGGTAGGTTAGATACGTCTCAAAGGATGCAGGTAACTCTCGGACCAGACGGAGATTCTGAAGATGTTACCTTTGAATGGAGTGCTCAACCTGTAGGTTCACACGACCTTGTTATCAAAGTCGATCCTTTCAACCGGATCGAAGAAACTAACCTTTGGAACAACGATATAACTTATACTGATTTCGATACCACTATCAACGTCCAATATTCTGTATTGATCGTGGATGCAGACGATAGTGATGATCCGAATCCAACTCAATATTTAGTGAATCGTATAGATAGCTTGGGTTATGCATACGATTATGAAGAGATCGATATAACAGATGATAATGATCGTCCTGATTTTAATGATATGAGTAAATACAATTCTGTTTACTGGATAGTTGGGAATGCAAGTTTTAACGACGATCCATATAGAAATCCTCTAACAGATGACGATATAGACAACATCAAAAGATATCTAAATAATAATACATTCGTTTCATTTTATTTAGAAGGGGATAGAATTTTAGAAGATGTGGGAGATGATGATTTCATTACAGATTATCTAGGTATAGATGGGGGTGATGGGGATATAATAAACCCACCGAGCGAACTTCGTGGAGTAACAACTAGTCCTAGAGACCCTCTTTCACACGGTATGAACTATCTTGTAGATGATCGAGGTGTGAATCATTTCCACAGTTATGATGCCGGTGGAGGTTTACCAATATTGACTGATCAGGATGGGAACAACGTTGGATTCCGGTATGAAGACGAAGAAAATGATTTTAGAACAGTTTATTCAAGCGTTGGTTTGTGGCATATAGATGGTCCGAATGTTGAAGAGCATTGGTATGATGAATTCCGAGATATAGAGGATTATGATGAACCAGTGAACTTAACGGCTGATGCTGCTCGTGAAGAGTACACTTACATGCTAACCAAATGGTTCGGAAGCGAAGATGAAAGGGTCGAACTAAGGGTGGCAGATGTGGATATAGAACCAGAAGTTGATAATCCAGTACTTGGCCATTCCTACTTACTTACCGCTTCCATCCAGAACGTGGGTTATACTGGTTCAAATGCATTGGTAAGGTTCAAAGA
>SL_8KL_010_SEDDRAFT_10000689_pt1 | contig 29502 bp, 25 predicted proteins | sample SodLakKL_010_SED_4_FD_11160 | JGI IMG/M metagenome (IMG submission 11160) | reverse complement strand
GTGTAATAACAATCCTTATCCTTTAGCAAACTATTTGTTAATTTGTCAGGAGTTCCCACTAAGGATCCCTACTTACGGGGTAAGATATGAACAAAGGCTTAAATAGTCCCCTTCGAAGGGGGTAGAGTCCCGACAGCTGTCGGGACGAGGGGGATGACCTTCTGAGTGTTGATTAGACTCAAATATTTATTATTTGACTTCGAATTCACTACTTTTCATCCTCCGTTGCCCTCCGACAGCTGGCGGAGGGACACTCCTTAATTAGATCTTATATCGATCTCACATTATTTTGGGGTCTTCTGATTTTGACTATGAATATTTAAAGAATTTAGAAAATGGCGATTACCAAAAAAGACGTGCACTATGTGGCCAACCTTGCGAGACTCCAGTTGAAGGATGAAGAGGCTGAGGGGTTAAAAGAGGATATGAACAAAATTCTGGGTTATATGGAGACGCTGAATGAACTGGATACCACTGATGTGGAGCCTCTGGAACATGTGACGGAAATTACCTCTACATCGTTTCGAAAAGATGTGGCTAAAGAGCCGCTCTCTCACGAGGATGCTCTCAAAAATGCACCGGATGCAGATTCAGACTATTTCCGTGTACCAAGAGTAATTGAATAAAATATATCGATAGATTTCTATTCGGTGTTTGCAGTTCCATCTTACCAGACTTATTACTAAAACAGATCTCATTGAATGTCCGTAAAAAAGAGTAAGAAGAAAAAAAGCCTTCCCGATCCTCCCGATTTCTGGGAGAAAATCTCTTCTTCGAAACAACACGTTTTTTGTCTCGCATTTCTGCTCTTATTGCCCGTCATTTTGTTTCACGCATCGGTTCTTGGAGGGCAGCAGTACATGGGCCACGATGTAATCCAGTGGCGCGCCGGGGCCGAATCACTGATTCAGCACCAGGAACAGTACGACGAAACAGCGCACTGGGCTTCAAACATGTTTTCCGGGATGCCGGCCACCACGATCTCCCATCCGCCGCAGATCAGTAATCTTGACAACGCACTCTTGCGAGCACTGAGCGTGATTTACCCGGCTGCCGAAATGTGGATTTTGCTGGGCGGTGCTTACCTGATGTTCATCTTGCTCGGCGCAAGGCCGCTTTCGGCCCTGTTCGGTGCCATTATCATTGGTTTTACTACATACATACCGATCATTATCGGGGCGGGCCACAACGCTAAATTTTTAGCTTATATCTACATTCCGTGGCTCTATAACGGATATATTCTGCTTACGAGGTCGAAAATAAATCCCTGGCTTGCATTCTTTATTTTTGCCTGGGCGCTTACGCTTCACCTGAGGGCTTATCATCCGCAGGTCACCTATTTCTTTCTCTTTCCACTGGGCACCCTCTTTGTTTATGACCTTGTGAAGGCAGTAAAATCGGACAATACAAAACCGTTTGCCATCCATACGGCCTGGCTTTTAGGGGCTGCTGTGGTGGCCGTTTTGATCTCCATTCAGCTCTACTGGAGCACCATGGAGTACTCGCCGTTCAGTATGCGCGGTGGTTCTGAACTGGCCGGAACCGACGGTTTGGCGCGCGATTACGCTTTTGCCTGGTCGCAGGGATGGGGTGAACTTCTAACCTTGCTTATTCCGGGTGCTTATGGCGGTTCTGAACTCTACTGGGGCCCCAAGACTTTTACAAGCGGACCTCACTATTTCGGGGCTCTTGCATTCCTCTTTTTTGTGATTGGGGTGATGAAATCGAAGCATCAGCTGAAATGGGTTTTTTTAGGACCCGGTATAGCCACCCTGCTTTTTTCTTTAGGTGAGCACTTTGGAGCCCTCAATAACCTGATGTTTGCTTATTTCCCGCTGTTCGACAAGTTCCGCGTTCCGGAGATGTGGCTGATGATTACCATCTTCTGTTTTGCAGTACCCGCAGTGTTTGGAATGGATTGGCTGTTCGATAAGATCAAAGAGCGAGGAAACATCAATCAATGGAAAAAGCCGCTGTTTGTTGTTTCAGGGCTTGCAGCTATTGTTATCTTTATAGGATTCACGATGCTCTCTTTTGAAAAGCCAAATGAGCGGCAGAACCTGGCGCAGCAGATCGCCGCACAAAACCAGGTATCCGTCGATGACCCGCGCGTCAGGCAAACAGTAAACCGGTACATAGAAAATGAATTGATTCCTGAACGCAGAGATCTTGCAAGAGGTGATACTCTCCGCTTTGCCTTCCTCTTTTTTGCAGGTGCCGGAATAATATGGGCTATCGGAATCAAAAAAATTCCGGCCTCTGCCGGGGCGATGGCAATTTGCGTGATTTTGGCTTACGACTTCATCAGTGTTGACAGCCGCTACCTGAGCGAACAGGCTCTGGTAGATGGGGATATGACCCGTGAAGGATATATAGAGCGTACTGAACGCGATCTGGATCGCTTTCTCAGGGATAACGTGGAATCCGATGAGGGGTGGAAATATCGTGTGCTCCCTCTTCTCGACAACCCTTTTAACAATGCTGTTCCTGCCTATTTCTACCCGTCGGCCGGAGGATATTCCGGCGCAAAATTGGGCTACTATCAGGACCTGATTGATGAAGCCTTCTTTTCGGGTTCAATGGGGATAAATACGGGAGTTTTGAACATGCTGAATATCAGGTATCTATCAACACAGTCACCGGTGGGTATTCCCGGTTTTGAAACTGCTTATCAGGACGAGAGAGGAGTGGTGATTGAAAACACCAATGTGCTCCCGAAAGCGTGGTTTGTGGATTCGGTGGAGGTATTGGAGGATCAGCCGTCCATTTTGAGGAGAATTTCACAGGATTTTGATGCGGCAGAAACGGCATTTGTCAGTCGGGAACTGTCATTAAATATTGTATCGGATCAATTTTCTGAAGTACGTATATATACGTACAATGCGAACACAATTTCTATGGAGATTTCAAGAAGTGAACCCGGCTTTTTGGTTCTCGGAGAGATCTGGTACCCGCCGGGGTGGAATGCAACCCTAAATGGAGAAGAGATCGAAACCATCAGAACCAACTATGTGCTGAGGGGTTTTGAAATTCCGGCCGGAGAACACACTCTTGAAATGAGCCTTGAGCCGGTATGGTACACGGCCGGTAATCGTTTATCGCTGATCGGTACTCTTCTGTTATTTGGTTCCGGTGGGCTTGGTCTGTTTCTGCAATTCAGAAAGCGGGAAGAAGAGCTGCCGGCGGCTGAGGAAAACAGTGGAGAATGATAAAGCTGATCCTCAATAAGCTTTTCTGGGGATTTATCAGACATTTTTTGTCAGACAAACAGTACGCGAAATCACGCTATTGGCTCACTACAGGTTCAAAACTTAATCTTGCCAAGCCTGAAACGTTTTCTGAAAAGATTAACTGGCTGAAACTTTATGACAGAACCAAGCTTCGAAAAAGAGTTGCAGACCGTATGGAGGTCAGGCAATTTGTTAAGGAGAGAATAGGTGCCGAATACCTCATTCCTTTAGTTGGAGCCTATGATAAGATCACAAGTAACATCTGGGAGCAGTTGCCGGACCAGTTTGTTCTGAAGGCGAATCACGGTTCAGGAATGATCAGGATTGTAAAAGATAAGAAGAAGGAGAACCTGCAAACGATTGTGGAACTTACGGAAGAGTGGAAGAGGACAGACTATTCAACGTTTGGCCGCGAATGGGTCTATAGAGAACTGCCAAGGACAATTATTGTTGAAGAGTTGCTGCTTACCGGAGAGGGTGATGTTCCGGAAGATTTTAAGTTCTTCTGTTATCATGGCAGGGTAGAGTTTATCCAGGTCGATTTTGACAGGTACACAGATCAGAAGAGAAATTTTTATGACCGGAGCTTCAACAAGGTCGATATGAGACTTTTGCACGACAATTATCAAGGTGATGTAGATAAGCCTGAAAAGCTGAATAAGGCAGTTGAAATAGCAGAAAAACTGTCATCAGATTTTAACTTTATCCGGGTTGATCTGTATCTGATGAAACAGAGAGTCTGTTTTGGGGAGATGACCAACTTTCCCGGTAATGGGTTTGAACCATTTATTCCTGATCATTATGACCTGCTTTTTGGGTCTTTACTGAAACTGGATACGCCGGAGCAAACCGCTTAAAAAGGGGCGTATGGTAAACGGTTTAGTTTTTACCGGTTCAAGTAAATCTCAAATCGGGTCTGTTTACAGAAAAAGCTTTCTCGTTATCTCTTTTATAAGCAGTTCTCCCGGTACCGATCTAAACATCTCCAGCCAACCTGCCTTTTCCCCTTCGGCCAGCTTCATCCTGTAGAGCTGGTACTTTTTCTGAACCTCATTCATTTTGCTTTTGTGTTTCTCAAAGCATGCATAGTATCCAGAGGTTTCATCCCCGGAAGTGGATATTCGCTCCCGCTCAGATTCCATATTCACAACCTGTAACGTATGAGGAACTGTTTTAATAGGGCCAAAGTCGTGAACAAGGCGTATCCACAGATCATAATCCTGGGCAGATGAAAGAGACTCATCATAACCGCCGACTTCAGTCAGATAAGTTTTTTTTGTGAGAACCTGGTTACCCACCTGGTTGTAGAAAAGCAGATCGTTCAGGGTAATTAGCGGTTTCTTCTTCCAAACAATCTCCCTGTTGTCAAATACCATTCTGTCGTTGGAACAGACGGCGGAATACCCCTCCTCAAATGCATCCATCATCAGCTCAATCCGCCTGGGCCGCCAGAAATCGTCGTCATCCAGCCCGGCTACAAATTCACCCTTTGCATGTTTTATGGCGATGTTTCGACTGGCCGCGGCACCCTTCGGAGATTTATTTCTAACCAGTGTGATAGCACTCTCCACGGAAAGTTCTCGAAGCAGATCAGGGGTGTCATCTTCAGAAGCATCGTCTACCACAACGATCTCCATATTTCCCCATGTCTGCTCAAGTACAGAGTTAATAGCCCGTTTCAACAGATCAGAGCGGTTATGTGTAGGGATTATTGCGGAAACGAGAGGTTGTTTATTTGTACTCAATGTTCTTGAAAGATCAATTGATTATATTTGCCGGCAGTTACAAACATATGAACAAAATTTCTCTCATAACAATAGCCATTTGCACCTACAACAGGGCAGAGTACCTTCGCGATACTTTGGTGGATCTGCAGGTTCAATCGGCAGATCCCGGCGAATTCGAGATCCTGGTTATTAATAACAACAGCACGGATCATACGGAAGAAGTTTGCAGTGATTTTTCAAAGCGCAGTTCCGGGTTGAGTTTCAGATGGGTACGCGAAACCAGGCAGGGACTCTCTTTTGCTCGAAATCGGGCTGTAAGAGAAGCCGCTTCAGATGCAGTTCTTTTTATTGATGATGATGTTCATCTTCCTGAAATGTTTATTGAAACGGCACTGAACTATCTCAGGAGGTATCCGGAGGCAAAGTGTGCGGGAGGCCGTATCTTCGTATCGTTTGATAGTGATGAAACCGGTTGGATTCCCAAAGAGTTGATGCCGATGTTTGGCCTGCATGATTTGGGTGATCAGGACAGAATTTATCCGCCAACGAATTTTCCCCGTGGTGGAAATATGCTAATCAAAAAATCCGTGTTTGAGGCGTATGGTGAATTTCATACCGGTCTGGGCAGGATGGGCCCGGATCTGCTTGGCAGCGAAGAGAAAGAGTTTTTTGAAAGGATCAGAAAAGAGGGGGTGGTTTTGCACTACTGGAGTGATATGGCATTGTGGCACCGGATCGGATCAGATCGCTTGAAAGAGTCGTATCTCAAAAATCAATCGAAAGGAATAGGCAGGAGTGAGCGGATTAAAACCATCGGATCACCGGGCAGAAGGGCAATCAAACTTGCCGGAGAGCTTGTGAAATTGGCGGGAAGTGTGGTGCTGGCCGCAGGATACCTTACTCGTGGCAAAGCCCGGGCTGCAGGGTTTTTACTCAAATTCAGGATTTGGGTGCTGAAGGGCTTTATGGCCGGACAGCAGGTGAACGTGATCTTACCCGGTTTTTGGCAGGGTTGGAATATCTCTTAGCATCTCATCTGCGTTCTGAAGAAGTTCGTCCATACTGTCCGCTTTTTTTAACTCCACAACCTGCGGTTCAGCCGGCTTTTCGGATTCTATCTGCTGATAAGATTCATTCGCGCTTTCTATAAACGATTTCAGACTGGAAAGATTAATTTTACCCATAAAGCCTCTGGTTAGATTACTACATTCAACAATTATCCTAAATCAAGGATTGTTCTCGTATGCATTTGTTACGATTTATTTTCACAGCTTTGTCCCGAACGCCTTCGGAATGCACAGGCAGCCTTAGTGGCACATTCAATTGATTTTTCTTCTCCGAAATATTTCCAATAGAATCTGAAGCACTGATGCTAACTACACGAATAGACATAGAGTCAGGAAAGAGTATATTCTTTACCAAACAATGTCTATTATTTACCGATCAATCAGCCAAACCGATAAATAGACGATTTTGGGAATTATTGTACGTCAGAGTATTCTTAACAGCCTGATTACCTATACAGGTATAGGGTTGGGCTTTATACTCACTATTCTGCTCTATCCGCACATCCTAAATCCCGACCAGTATGGGCTGACCAGGGTGTTGATTTCGGCCTCACTGATCTGTTCCCAGTTTGCACATCTTGGGTTTCACAATCTTATTCTTCGCTATTTTCCATTTTTTAAACAGTCGGGTCAAAAAGATCACGGTTTGCTGTTTTGGGCGCTGCTGGTGCCTTTTATCGGTTTTTTACTATTTACCGGCCTGTTTTTCATCTTTGATGATTATCTGATACAATTCTATTTAGAGCGGTCTCAGCTCTTTGTCGATTATTATCTTTGGGTATTACCGCTCACACTTTTTATTCTCTATTTCGAGGTTCTGAACAACTATCTTCGCTCACTTCGCGATTCCACAACCGGGTCATTCGTAAATGAAATTGTTCAGAGGATATTCGCGATCCTGTTTTTGGCTTTATACTTTTTTGAGCTGATAAGCTTCTCTCAGTTTGTCACCCTATTTGTGCTCAGCTATGCGTCTCAGCCGCTCTTCATCCTCATACAAATTTGGAGAAAGAGTGAGTTTAGAATTATCCCAAATTTTAATATTCTGAAAAAACCGCTTGTTCATGGGATGGCAAATTATACCCTGTTCTCTTTACTGGGTGGTCTCACAACGGTTCTGGTCTGGAATATTGATGTGATTATGCTTGGTTCCATGGCTGGCCTTGAAAACACGGCAATCTATGCAATCGCTTTCTATATCGGTTCGGTGATCGCGGTACCCCAGCGATCCATCGAAAAAATTGCAGGCCCGCTGCTGTCCGATTTTATAAAAAATAAAAAATGGCCTGAAGTAGCGTCTATATATCGTAAAACATCGATCAATCAGCTCATTCCGGGTCTCCTTATCTTTGGATTGATCTGGATAAATATCGAGCCTTTTCTAATGTTGCTGCCCGAAGTTTACAGCCAGGGGAAATGGGTAATTTTCATTATTGGGATTGGCAAATTAATTGAGGTGATAACCGGCTCAAACGGAATTATTCTACTCAATTCAAAACACTATCGGGTCAGCTTTTACACCAATATCGTACTTGTAGTGATCACCATTACGGCAAACTACCTGCTCATTCCGATTTATGGCATAATTGGCGCCGCAATAGCTTCAGCTCTGGCACTTTTGGTTTATAATAGTGTTAAATACATATACATTTGGTTACGCATGGAGATGCAGCCTTTTACAATGGGAACCCTTATTGTACTTTTCCTGGGGTCGTTTACACTCTATATTGCATATGTATGGATTTCGTTTGATAACTTATATCTCGATATCCCAGTAAAATCACTTTTTTTCACGTTCGCTTTTTTGATTCCCCTGCTAATGCTGAAAACTTCTCCTGACCTGAATAACCTGATTCATTCTCTCTTAAAGAAAATCGTAAAATGAAAGCACTTCTGGTTGATAATAGCGGCGATAACCCGGTAATGGTCATTGGTGAACATCCTGATCCGGAACCGGCAGACAAGGAACTTCTCGTTAAAATAGAGGCCACAGCCCTCAATCGTGCCGATTTGCTGCAGAAAACGGGGAAGTATCCGCCTCCTGTGGGTGAATCGCCAATTCTGGGGCTGGAAATGGCCGGAGTGGTTGAATCTGTTGGTGATGGAGTCACGAAATTTGAAAAAGGGGATCCTGTTTTTGGCTTGCTGGGAGGGGGTGGTTATGCCGAATATTGCACAATTCATGAAGATCTTGCCATGCCCATGCCGGAAGCCTTCTCATTTGAGGAGGCTGCGGCTATCCCTGAGGTGTTCCTAACGGCATTTCAGGCAGTTATATGGCTGGCAGAACTTGATGAGGGAGAAACAATTCTGATTCATGCGGGTGCCAGCGGAGTAGGAACTGCCGCAATACAGCTGGCAGAGCTGTTAAGGAATGCCAGAATAGCCGTAACCGCAGGCAGTGACGAAAAGCTGGAGCTGTGCAGATCACTGGGCGCCCGGCTCCTTATCAATTACAAAAGACAAAACCATTCAGATATTATTGAAGCTGAGCTTGGCAAGAATAGCGTAAATGTGATTATCGATTTTGTTGGATCACCTTATTGGCACGATAATCTAAAAGTAATGGCTATGGATAGCAGACTGGTCTATTTGGCAATGCTGGGTGGGGCAACGGTGGAGAACATGAGTATTGTGCCAATACTCAGAAAACGATTAACCATTAAAGGTTCTACCCTCAGGAACCGAAATACTGCCTACAAAGCAAGATTAACCAAAGAGTTTTACTCAAATACGATTAATTTGTTTAAAAATGTGAAATTAAGCCCTGTAATCGACTCTGTGTATGATTGGAAGGATGTAGAAAAGGCCCATTCCAGGATGGAGAACAATCAAAATGCCGGAAAAATCGTGCTAAACGGTATGTAGCATAATTAGGAAAAAATAATTCCAGCCACGGTATATTAATCAAATTTAAGTATTTACAGCAGCCACGAATGTTATATTTAATGCAAACTCATTTACTAAATAGAGGTAGATCCGTCAAAATGTACTGGTCACTGATTCTTTTGCTCGGATTATTGTTACAGACCGGGAAATCGGCTGTATCTGAAGAAGGGCAGCTGCTCAACCTGCAATTTCACGGTGACTTCAGCTCTGATCATCTGGATGAATTAATTACGTTTATGTTCAAAAGTTCTGAAAATATCCCCGTTTTGCACTATCAGATTCAGAATCCATCTGAAAATGAACTGGTGGAGTATTTGATAGAAACCAGGTTGATGAGTGATTTCTATGGGGAGCTTCTTTATGCTGTACAGGAACCCGAAGACGCAATTGTGCTGCAGCCCGACGAAACTGTTCGTTTCTCTAATCTTGATATTATAAACGGTAAATTACCCGATGGCGAAAGAGATCTGAAATTCGATTTTATTTTAAGCAGCAGTGCCCGCAATATATTAAGCTCACTGAATGCTGGAGCATTGGTATCGGATGATAATTACACGGTGGAAGTGGAGCTGTTCAAAATAACGGATGGAGTGTCTAAAGAACGTATAGCTACAGAATCGATCTCATTTGAAACGAATCTGCCTGAAAGTGTACTTACCATCACCGATGACGGTGAAGCATTAAGTAGAATCTCAAGAACTGATTTAAGGTTTGAAACCCCGCTTTTTCAGTGGAGTGGCCTCGAGCAGTTAATGTACAGGCTGATTGTTGTTAAAAAGAGCGAAACTGAGACAACGGAACAGTTATTGAACCATCAATTTCAACAGCCTCACTCAAGTGAAAATATCACCAATACCTCCCGCAACGTCTATTTAGATGTTATTACCACGGGGAATAGTTTTCGGTATCCCGAGGAGCTTGCTGAGGTTTTGGAACAAGGTGAAGTTTATGCCTGGCAGGTTCGTGCGAATGTAAAAACAACTCATGGAGAGAAAGAGATTGAATCGGATATCTGGGACTTTACCACTGAAAGAGTTGATACGGACAAATTAACAGAATTACTTACTATATTGCTTGGAACAGACAAGGTAGAGCAGCTATTACGCGAGGGCTTAGAACTTGATAAGATTGAGCTGGATGGTAGAGTTTACACTGCAAGTGAAGCGATACCCATACTACAGGAAATGGTGCAAAAAATACAAACTAACAGAGCTGTAATCGGGGAATAAAATAATATGAAAAACTTAAAAACAGGTTTATTGATTGTTGGGCTGTTGGTTGCCGCAATTATTGTTTATCTACTCTTTGTTTCTCCGGCCGAACAAACGACAATGCAGTTTGAAGAGTCGGATGATGAAATTGCATACGTGAGGAGGTATGTGCCGGCGGTAACGATCTCAAACGTTTCTACTGACACATTGGTAACCGTAGGTAAATCTCTTGTAACAGGAGATACACTTACAACGAGCAGTGCCGGTTTTGCCATGGTTCTGTTTCTTGATGAAACCATTACACGGGTGAGCCCATCTTCACAACTTGTGATTCGAAGCGCCTTAAATCAGGACAAGGACATGAACCTTCGAACTCAAATCAATCTTGCCCTTGGCGCCCTCTTTATGGATGTGAATAGAAGAGGGGATACAGAATTTGAAATTACCACGACCAACACAGTGGCGTCCGTGAAAGGTACTCGGTTTGGAATCACTTCTGATGATTATATCTGGGTAGAAGAGGGAGAGGTTGAGGTAACGATTAGGTCAACAGGTCAAATTGTAAATCTTGCCAATAGAATGTTCCTGGAAGTTGATCAGGACGGAACCGTCGAGAGTGGCGAACTTACAGACGAACAGATAAGTGAGCTTTCGAGTGAATATGAGATTCTTGACAGAGACCTGATTGAGCGGGAGATGAGGCTTCAATTCAGAAGTCGCCAAGGTCAGGATGCAGAAGAGCGATTGAGGATTTTTGAACAGGAAGAAGAGAATTAAACTTTTGAGCCCTAACTCATCCTTCTTAATTTGATGGAATGAGTAGACAAAAAATAGATTCAGTGGCTGTGGTTGGTGGTGGGGCCGCCGGCTTTTTTACAGCAATTAATGCCGCCCGGTTGAATCCTTTATTAAGGGTAACCATTTATGAGAAATCGAAGGAGCTCCTGTCAAAAGTCAGGGTTTCGGGCGGGGGGCGTTGCAATGTAACTCATCACTGCTTTGACCCGGAACAGCTTTCAAGGGCATATCCCCGGGGAGAAAAAGTACTTCGATGGAGCTTTGAACAGTTCCAGGCCTCCGATACTGTAGAGTGGTTCGAATCAAGGGGTGTGAAGCTCAAAGCGGAGGAAGACGGGCGTATGTTTCCGGTTACCGACAGCTCCGAAACCATCATTAACTGCCTGATGGAAGAAGCGAAAAAGGTTGGGGTAGTAATCTGCACAAGAACGAGAGTGGATCAAATCGAACCGCTGGGAGAGGAAGGTTTTAAACTGCACATCCACAAAGAGAAAGCAAAAAATTACGATGCCGTAGTGGTAGCAAGCGGCGGCTATAATCGTGAAAATGCGTATCTATGGCTCAAAGAGTTGGGCCACTCCGTTGTAACACCTGTTCCTTCTCTCTTCACCTTTAATTTCCGGGAAAAGATTTTCAGCGACCTCGCCGGAATTTCGGTTGAAAAGGCAGAGGTTCATATTGAGGAAACTGCATATACCGAAACAGGCCCTGTTTTGATAACTCACTGGGGATTGAGCGGGCCGGCCGTTTTAAAGCTCTCCGCATGGGCCGCACGGGATCTCTACGAAAGAGAATACCGGTACAAAGTGAGGGTGAATTGGCTCAGTCCGATGAATGAAGAGGCTGCCAGAAAGCAGCTTATGAACCTGCGCGAAACCAACAGTAAAAAACTGACTGCCAAACAGGACATGTTTCCATTTCCTGCACGGTTGTGGGAGCGATTTATAGAGCTCTCAGGCATCAGCAGGGAGAAGCGATGGGCCGACGTGTCGAATAAGGAGATTCACGAACTCACCCAGCAGCTTGTAAGGGGCAGATACGATATACAGGGAAAAACCACCTACAAAGAGGAGTTTGTGACCAGTGGCGGAATTCCCTTGAATGAGGTAAACCCGGACACCCTTGAAAGCAAAATAGTGCCCGGAATCTATTTTGTGGGCGAAGTTTTGAACATCGACGGCATCACAGGCGGCTTTAACTTCCAGGCTGCCTGGACCAACGGCTGGCTGGCTGCCAATGCATTAGCTAAACAACAGACCTGACAGCGTTCCCGAAGCGAAGCAAAGGGATCCCTCTAAGCGACTGCCTTCAATTCTCAACCTTTTCAAAAACTCACGACTCAAGTCTCAAGACTAGCCTATCCATCACAAAAACTTACTCGCCAAATTCGCCAGCACAGACCGTTCTCCTTTTTCAAGGTTAATATGAGCATAAACATCATTGTTGTTCATGCGGTCAACCAGGTAGGAGAGTCCGTTACTCTGTGCGTCCAGATATGGAGTGTCGATCTGGAAGATGTCACCGGTAAAGATGATCTTCGTATTTTCTCCGGCGCGTGTAATGATGGTTTTGATCTCGTGCGGAGTGAGGTTCTGAGCCTCATCAATGATAAAGATCACATTGTTTAAACTTCGCCCGCGAATGTAGGCAAGAGGGACAATGGAGAGTTTTTCAGTCTGTACCAGCTCATCAATCTTTTTGAACTGTTTGCTGCTCTCTTTAAACTGATTTTTGATAATGCTCAGGTTATCCCAGAGAGGCTGCATGTAGGGATCAATTTTGGATTTCACATCACCCGGCAGATACCCGATATCGCGGTTACTCAGCGGCACTATTGGCCGGGCAAGATAGATCTGACGGTAGTGGCTTCGCTGTTCGAGGGCACAGGCAAGTGCCAGCAGCGTTTTGCCGGTGCCTGCCGAACCTGTTATGGTTGCCAGCTGAATCTCGGGATCCATCAGTGCATGCATGGCAAATGTCTGTTCCGCATTTCTGGGGTTCACACCATAGGCATTCATCGGTTTTACCAGCTCAACAGCTTTGCTCTTGGGGTTATAATGGCCAAGTGCTGAACTGGAGTGGTTCTTTAAAACATAGTAGTGATTGCTAACCGGCGGACTTTTTTCAAGATCTTCATGCATAATCTTGCCCTCTTTATAAAGTTTGTTGATAGGGGTACTGTCTTCAAACTTTAGATCCGTCTTGCCTTTATAGAGATGATCTATATCCTTGATCCGGGTAGTTTCGTAATCTTCGGCATCCAGCTGCAGAGCGCGCGATTTCAGGCGCAGGTTAATATCCTTTGAAACCAGGATTACTTTCTTTGTGGTCTCCTCTTCACGTAATTTCAGCGCGGCATTTAAAATCCTGTGATCGTTTTTTACCGTGCCGAATACTTTCGAAGCATCTTGTTTACTCCCCTCATCACTGATTACACGTATATTGCCGTGAGTTTTGCCATTGAGGGGAATCCACTTCTGGATCATGTTGGCATCGGAGATTTTATCCAGGTAGCGGATAAATTCGCGGGCGTGCAGATTGGTGACCGAATTCCCTTTTTTGAAGGAGTCGAGCTCTTCCAAAACGGTAATGGGAATGGCTATATCATGTTTTTCAAAGTTTTTGATTGCATCGGAGTCGTACAAAAGGACAGAAGTATCGAGAACAAAGATCTTCTTCGATTTTTTCTTGCTGGGCATAGACCATCCTGTTTAGATTGCTGAGAAAGGTGTCTGTGATGATTCATTATATAACTATACTTAAACAGTGACAGATAGTCAATTGCTTTAGAAAACTTAATGTTAATTCAATTTGTCTTTGGGTCCGAAAAATAGAGCTTTTAAAGCATCCGTTACGGAACAAGAGTCAGTGGCATCGAATTATTGGAGGCTGAATTCTCAGTTCTGAAAGTGATAAAGGCCAATACTTAATGCCACGGCTGCATTAAGGCTTTCCACCCTGTTACTTTTGCCTTCAATTTTGACGGCAGTTCTTTTATTACCGAAAAGTTTTGACTGAACCCCGCTCGCCTCGTTACCAACCACAAGAACCGTTTTTTTATCCTTTTCCGGATTCACGTTTCTTAACTCAACAGAAGCATCTGAGGCATCAAGTAAAAAAACCCGGTAGCCTGATTCTTCCAGATTTACCAACAGTTCAATGAGATCTCCCTTCAGGTACGGAATTGTGCCCGTTGCGCCTGCGGTACTTCGAACCACTTTTGGATGAAACATGTCTACAGTACCCTCTCCGATAAGCAATCCGGTACTCTCAAACCATGAAGCTGTACGTATCATGGTACCCAGATTGCCGGGATCCTGTATTTCATCAAAAGCGACTAATAGCCCCCTTTGTTCAGCTAAATAACGGAGGTCAGCTTCCGGAGGTATCCTGCAAACGGCAATCACACCCTGGGGTGTTTCCGTATCGGAAAGCGAGTTGAAATCGTCACTGCTCAGAGAATATACCGGCAGGCTGGGCGGGTTTAGGTTTGCTGCATCAAAACCATCCTCAACCAACAGTTCGATAACCTCCACCGCCCCATTTTCTAAGATCTGCTCAACACAGCGGCTCCCCTCAGCTAAAAAAAGCTGCTCTTTTTTTCGATACTTTCCCATCAGGAGTTTCTTTCTGTTTTTAATGTGGTTTTTGGAAGCAGGTTTTGAATTCATAAATTTTGATAAAGCCGACAGATTGATTGGGTTTCGTTGACACACGCTATATATTGAAATAAACTACCATTTAAGAAAAAGATATACAGTATGAAAGATTTTTTGAGCACACTCGGTATTAAAAAAGAAAATGCAGGCACATCAACCGGGCAGAAATTTTTAAAAACCGGTTCTGCAAATATGATCACCAGTTATACGCCTTCAAACGGTTCAGAAATAGCAGGTGTATATGAAACCACCCAAAAGGAGTATGAAGAAGTCATCAAAGCGTCGCTAAATGCATTTGATGAATGGCGCATGACGCCGGCACCACTGCGGGGCGAAATTGTGCGGCAAATTGGCCTCAAGCTCCGTGAGTATAAGGAGCCTTTGGGTAAACTGGTCTCCTATGAGATGGGAAAAATCTATCAGGAAGGGCTGGGTGAAGTTCAGGAGATGATCGATATTTGTGACTTTGCCGTAGGGCTTTCGCGCCAGCTATATGGGCTAACCATGCACTCAGAGCGACCTCAACACAGAATGTACGAGCAGTGGCATCCGCTTGGCCCTGTGGGTGTAATTTCCGCCTTTAACTTTCCTGTTGCCGTTTACAGCTGGAATGCGATGATTGCTGCAGTTTGCGGTGATACCGTGATCTGGAAGGGATCGGAAAAAACCCCGCTATGCGGAGTGGCTGTTCAAAATATTGTAGCTGAAGTTTTGAAAGAGAATGATCTTCCTGAAGGGGTTTTTGGCCTCATTACCGGCGGACGCGAAGTGGGTGAGTGGATGACAAGTGATGAGCGTATCCCTCTGATCTCTGCAACAGGTTCTATACCGATGGGTAAAAAAGTAGCCCAGGTTGTGGGAGCCAGGCTTGGTAAAACCATTCTTGAACTTGGCGGTAACAACGCCATCATTATCAGCAAGGAAGCCGATCTGGAAATGACCATTCGTGCTGTTGTATTCGGTGCGGTTGGAACGGCCGGCCAGCGATGTACAAGTACCCGGAGATTGATCATTCATGAAGATGTTTATGACGAAGTGAAGGGGCGTTTAGAGGAGATCTACAAAAGTATCAAGATTGGTGATCCTCTTGATTCATCCACTCTTGTTGGTCCGCTTATCGACCAGGATGCTGTGGATATGATGCAGGCTGCACTGAAAAAAGTTAAGGATGAGGGCGGCTCCGTCTTATGCGGCGGCGACGTACTTGAAAACATGGAAGGGCACTATGTAAAACCGGCCATCTGTGAAGTGGAAAACCACTACGAGATTGTTCAGGACGAAACCTTTGCTCCCATACTCTATCTCATCAAATACAAAACACTGGATGAGGCAATTGCCTATCACAATGGTGTAAGGCAGGGACTCAGCTCATCCATTTTTACGCTGAATATGCGCGAAGCCGAGAATTTCCTGAGTCACCGCGGCTCCGATTGTGGTATTGCCAACGTGAATATCGGAACCAGCGGTGCCGAAATCGGTGGAGCATTTGGCGGTGAAAAAGAGACCGGAGGCGGAAGAGAATCCGGATCGGATGCATGGAAGGCCTACATGCGCCGTCAAACCAATACCATCAACTGGGGTGACGAGCTGCCGCTTGCCCAGGGAATTGAGTTTGATGTTTAAAGCCCGTAAATAAGAGCTCTAACTATATTAAAACTCAGAGCAGGCATATAAATGCTTAAAAAAAACTTTATTCCGGAGCCCGGAGAAAAGGTGCTGATTAGAAGCAGGCATGATAACGGATACATGCTGGCAGGTTCTATCATCATTCTTTATGGTTTAATCACTCCTTTTATTTCGGGTATGAATCATGACCTGTTTTTTATTGGGGTAGGTGTTTTAATGGCTCTCTTTGGTCTTATAAAATGGTCATATTTTGAATACATTGTCACAAATCTCAGGTTTATAAAGCTGACAGGCTACTATTATGTTCAAACAGAACAGTACATCCTTGAGGATGTGGAGCATGTTACGCTTTGGCAGAATTTTGCCGATAAGCTTTGGGACAGAGGTGTTGTAACACTTCATGGAATTGGAATCCGGACAAAGAAGGTTAGAGGTATTAAAAACGCCTCCCGTATTAAAAACGCAATTCATAGTCAGCTTTCAGTCAAGCCGGATCACTATTTTGATAAGTAAATCAAAAATAAACTTAGTGATATCATGAAAAAATATTCACTGTTAGCACTGCTCGTTTGTCTAACACCGGTAGTTATTTATGCCCAAAGCGGTACGGTTGACAACACCAAAACTGTACAAAGCGACATTTTAAACCGCGAAATGAACTACTCGGTTTACCTTCCGGAAAGCTATCATACATCAACCCGCGACTATCCGGTTATGTATCTTCTGCACGGCATGACAGGTGATCATAGTGACTGGATTAATCTGGGCGAGGTTCAAAGAATAGCCGGCAGTGCCATTGCTGACGGAAGTGCACCGGAGATGATCATCATCATGCCGGATGGGCTTTATGATGCGTTTTACATCAATAATTATGACGGCTCCATACGATGGGAAGATTTTTTTCATGAGGAGTTTATGCCCGAAATTGAGACCCGCTATCGTATTACAACTCAACGAAACGGAAGTGCCATTGCCGGATTATCAATGGGTGGATACGGAGCGATGTACCACGGTATTAAATACAAAGAGAAGTTTGGATCAATTTATGCGATGAGTGCTGCATTTCTTGAGGTGGAACCAAAGCCGGAAGAGGAGCGAAACGACCGGGAAAAGGAGTTCCATCAGAAAATTTGGGGGCCCTATAATGCGCAAGGATTTCCGGAAAATTACAAGGAGCACTCCATCCAGGAGATGTTTAAAGCAATGGAGCCAATTGAAACCGGTCAGCGCAACAGGGTGATTCTGCCCCAAATCTTTATCGATTGCGGGGATGATGATTTTTTGATTCAGCAAAATATGAACCTTGTGAGCATCATGAACGAGAAAAATGTGACATTTGAATTTCGTGTACGGAATGGCGCGCATACCTGGGAGTACTGGAGAACAGCTCTTGAAAAAACCATGGTATTTGCCGGTGATATTTTCAGGAATTGACCTTCACAACCTTTCCCATTGGGATACCAAAACCTTCAAGCGTCTGAGCGGAGCGAAGTCCTTGAAGCGTTGTGGTTACTGGCCCTGAACTTCGCCACGCTTCAAGGACCTTCGGACGCTTGAAGAAGGCGAATCACCCGAAAACTCTCCGGGCCATATTGAAACAGCAGATCCAGCAGGCAGCAATAGGGTTCAAATCCCTCAAAATGCTGGCGGTATTCGGGATGTTTAAACGCCGGATCACTTCTCCTCTCTCCCTGCCGCTGGTAGTGCCGGGCATCGTGCTCCTGAAAGTAGACATCTGCGCCCAGGCTGGCAGCCAGCTGATCGGGATCGGAACTGTATTTCTCCATGCTTCCCGTATAAAGAACTTTTGCCGGAATTTCTATCTCTAAAAACTGAAAAAGCCTTCTCCTTAGAAAAAGCGAGAAATCAAGAAGCAGCTCAAACTGGTGACCCGATTCAATATCTGCCCGGATCTCCGGCTCATAAAAATCATAATAGACGCTGTTGCGATAGTTAAACTCCAGTGAACGCAGCCAGGTCTCGATCCATTTCTCGGAGTGATCAATCCGGACATCCCCGATCGGCTTTTTCCTGTCCCGGGTCATTACCGGAATGTTTAGATAGTCGGTGCCGTCCGGTGTGCGGATCATTGCGCGATGCGTACGGCCTTTTCGCGACCACGGTTCGGAATCCTGATAAACAATCGTGTCTGACGCTAACATAAGGGCAAGATCGTGCAGATCGGGCACCAGAACCGGTTGGAGAATAGCCAGTTTCATCTCAGGAACCGGCTGCCTGTTTCTTATCCCAGCTTGATTCAATGAACTCTATCCGGCCGGCAACTTCTTCCCATTTATGCAGGTAATCCGCGAGATCACTCTTCAGATTATCGTATTCAATTGATGTTTTCTTGACTTTTTCCGAGTCATCATAAAATCCCGGGTCGGCCATTACAATTTCAATCTTCTCTTTTTTCTCTTCAAGTTTCTCAATCTCTTTTTCAATTTCATCAGACCGGTTTTTTAAGGGTTTGATTTTCTTGGAGAGTGCATTTCTTTTTTCTGCTTCCAATCGCCTCTGCTCTTTTCGGCTTAGATTATTCGTGCTCTGTGCTTCTCTTCTGTTCTTATTATCTGCAGAAACCTGTTTTTGTGCATCCTCTTCAGCCTTTTTATCGAGGTAATAGGTTACGTTTCCAAGCCAGGTTTTAATTCTGCCGTGCTGAACTTCAAGGGTTTTATTTACGATGGGGTCGAGAAAGTCACGGTCGTGAGATACAATCATCAGCGTACCTTCATACTGCTGAAGCGCCTGGCGAAGAATGTTCTTCGACTGCATATCAAGGTGGTTTGTCGGCTCATCAAAGATGAGGAAATTACCCGGATTCAGCAGCATCTTAGCCAGGGCGAGTCTGCTCTTCTCTCCACCGGAAAGTACTTTTACTTTTTTGAATACATCATCTCCTACAAAAAGAAAACAACCCAGAATGGTTCTCAATCTTGTCTCCGATTCTCTTGGCCCGGCCAATTTCATCTCATCAAGGGCAGTATTTACAGGTTCCAGCTCTTCGGCCTGGTGCTGGGCAAAATAACCGGGAGTGACATTATAGCCCACCTCACGCGAGCCTGAATTGAATGGCTCAATTCCGGCCAGAATCCGTATCATTGTGGACTTTCCGGCGCCGTTTGGTCCAACCACCGCAATTTTATCGCCTCGTTCTACCTGGTAGTCAACTCCGTTGAAAACCACATTATCGCCATACTTCTTTACAATATTGTTCAGTGAGAGAACCACCTGGCCGGCCCGCTGAGGAGTGGGAAATCGAAAAGAGATCTCTGCCTGCTCGTCATCAATCTCGATCATTTCAATTTTTTCCATCTGCTTGATGCGGCTCTGCACCTGTTTCGCCTTGGTGGCTTTATACCGGAAGCGGTCGATAAACTCCTGGGTCTGCTTAAGCTCTTTCTTTTGATTCTCATACTGCTTCTTTAGCAGCTCCATCTCCTCGGCAGCTTTCCTCTCGTAAAAGGTGTAGTTGCCGGCATACTCATCCATGTTGCCGCGGCGCAGTGCAAGCGTTCGATTGGTTACAGAATCCAGAAAGGCCCTGTCGTGAGATACAATAATCACTGCCCCTTCGTAATTTTTTAAAAAAGACTCAATCCACTGCAGCGACTCAATATCCAGGTGATTTGTGGGCTCATCCAGCAGCAGGTAAGTGGGCTGCCTGAGCAGGAGTTTGGCCAGGGCAATTCGCATCAGCCAGCCTCCACTGAACTCGGTTGTGGAGCGGGAAAAATCTTTTTCACTGAAGCCAAGCCCCATCAGTATGCGTTCAATTTCGGCCTGAAGGGTGTAAGAGCCGGAGTTTTCAAGCTGATGCTGAACTTTGCCAAACTCTTCAATTGCCCGGGTGTGCTCTTCGCTATCCGGTTCAAGGTTCTCCAGTTTTTGCTGAACCTTGTGATGCTCTTCACGAAGATCCAGAATCTCCCGAAACGCCTGTTCCACTTCTTGCAGAACTGTAAGGTTTGGGTCGGGTTCTACCCCGTCCTGCGGCAGGTAGCCCACGGTAGCCGTATTGCTCATCTTTACCTTGCCACTGTCGGCTTGCTGTTCGCCGGCAATGATTTTCAGAAGGGTGGATTTTCCGGCGCCGTTTGGACCCACTAATCCGATCCGCTTCACCGGGATTAATAATCGTGGTAATGTTATCGAATAGGGGACGTTCACCAAAATGTAATGTTATACCGTCGAGATGCAGCATGAAGAACTGGAGATTGCTATGAATATTAGATCAATACGAAGTAGACAAAAATACAAAATTTAAAACTCAATGGATGAGAACTGCTTTTTGTATTTTATGTTTAGGAATTGAGATTTTAAATATTTTCGGCTTATACTTTTAGTCATTGTTTTACTTATTAACGAATGCACTTTGAAAATAGCATCATTCTGATCCGATATAAACTATTATCTCATGCGAATTATTTTAGGTACCTCACTCTTGCTCTGTTTTGTGATTCTATTTACCGGTTGTGAAGAGCAACGACAGCGCCCGGCTTTTCAATACGACTTTAATAACCCGACCGATATAGGTTCAAGATATCCAAACCTCTACCAGGATTCTGACGGGTTGATCTACATGAGCTGGTTAACGGGAATTGAAGAGAACATTTATGCACTGCAATACACCACGTTGAAAGATCGCAGATGGACTATGCCCGTAACCGTTCGGGTTGCTACCAACTTCTTTGTGAACTGGGCCGACTTCCCGTCGGTGGTTGGTAAAGATGGAACGGCAGTAGCTGCGCACTGGCTCAGGAAAGTTGAGGGCGGCACCTATGCGTATCACGTAGATATTGCCTTTCCCGAAGCTGATGGACGGGATTGGTCATCCGTTATCACTCCGCATCTGGATGATACACCAACCGAACATGGATTTGTATCCCTCGAACCCATCTCAGAAGACAGAATATTGGCTATTTGGCTGGATGGAAGACATACTGACGGCAGGGGGCATCACGAATATGAGGATATGGATAAGGCAATGACCCTGCGCTCAGCAGAAGTTTCGGCTGCAGGAGAAGTTATCAGAAAACGTGTTATAGATAATGCCGTATGCGATTGCTGCCAAACCGATCTTGTGGCTGTTGATGATGGATTCATAGCGGTTTACAGAAACCGGACAGATGATGAAATCAGGGATATATACATTACGAAATACAGCCTTGAAACCGGTGAGTGGAGCGAACCCCGGGCAGTTTGGAATGATGGCTGGGAGATCAGGGCATGCCCGGTAAATGGGCCAAGAGTCATAGCTGATGGCAACAATGTTGCTGTAGCCTGGTATACTGCAGCGGATGACGAATCAAAAGTGCTTTTGGCTGTGTCAGCCGATGGCGGTGAAACCTTTAATGAGCCCATTCTGATTGCAAGTGAAAATACCGTTGGACGGGCAGACCTTCTATTTGGTGCCGAGGGGTCAGTTTATGTAAGCTGGATGAATCGCACGAATGAATTAGGCAATATACTGATCAGAGAAGTTCGGGCAGACGGTGAGCTTGGCGAGCCGATAAGGGCCGGTGTTACCTCCTCTTCCAGATCCAGTGGTTTCCCGCGAATAAAGCTGGATGGGGATGAAATCTTTGTTGCCTGGACGCAGACAGAACCCCAGCTTCGCATTCGAACAGCTCGAATTCCGGTTCAGGATTTTAATCAGCAATTATAAGGAGTTCGGCTCGGGAAGACACTCAGGCTTTACGTTAAAATCCGGCAGAACTTTTTCAAATTTTTTTGCCTATAAACCAGAACTCTTATCTTCATTAGAAATTCAATTAAATTCAATTCTGATATGTTAAATAACTACAAGCGTTTATTATCTGTTCTATTGATCTCAGCCATGTTTATGGGGTGTGCATCACTCTCCGCGCAGACCGATCGTGATGATTACCGACAGCAGGCCATTGAAATTCTTGAGAGTGTACCGCTTTTTGACGGTCACAATGATGTACCCTGGCAGTATCGGAACAGGGTTGGGTACAAATTTTCAGAACTCGACTTTTACGACACCACGCATCTTGATCCTCCCATGCACACCGATATTCCGCGTCTGCGTGAAGGAAGGGTTGGGGCCCAATGGTGGTCGGTATATGTTTCTGCGAATATATCTGAGCCGGAAGCCGTAAAACAGACTATGGAACAGATCGATTTTGTACATCGCCTGGTTGAAAGATATCCCGACCATTTTGAGCTGGCCCTCACAGCCGATGATGTGGAGAGAGTTTTTGCAGATGGAAAAATTGCATCCCTGATTGGAATGGAGGGTGGACACTCAATAAATAATTCCCTCGCTGTACTTCGTATGTTTTATGAATTGGGGGCTCGCTATATGACAATTACCCACGGAAGAACACTCGACTGGGCCGATGCAGCAGGCGATGACCCACAACATGACGGACTCACGGAATTCGGAGAAGAGGTGATTCGTGAAATGAACCGTTTGGGTATGCTGGTCGACCTGTCGCACGTAACTCCGGCAACCATGAGAGATGCAATCCGCGTTTCTGAAGCCCCTGTGATGTTTTCTCACTCTAATGCCCTTGCATTGTCCGGTCATCCGCGCAACGTACCGGATGATGTACTTGAGCTTACGGCTGAAAATGGTGGAATTGTGATGGTAACTTTTGTTGAGACATTTACCTCAGAGGAGAGGCGCCAGCATTTTGCAGAACGCGCCGCATATCAGCGAAAAATGGAGTATCTGAATCCCGGTATTCCTGATGTAGTTCGCGATAAAATGAGAGCCTGGGATGAGGAGAATGAAGCGCCCAAGTCAACCCTCGAACAGGTAGCCGATCATATTGATCACATTCGTGACCTGATTGGAGCTGAATATATCGGTATCGGAGGCGATTACGATGGTATTTCTACGCTGCCTTTGGGCCTGGAAGATGTCTCAACCTATCCCGATCTTTTCGCTGAGCTGCTCAGACGTGGTTATACAGAAGATGAAATCCGGAAAATTGCAGGCCTGAATATGCTCCGAGTAATGAGGGGTGCCGAAGAGGTGTCTGACCGGCTGCGGTCAGTGCGCGAGCCTTCGGAAATTCTGATTACAGATTTTGAGTAGGCTCTGATAGGAACTTTAGAGGTAATTGTAAAAGGGCAGGATATTTTCCTGCCTTTTTTGTTATATGATTTCGTTTGAATGCTAATGCTGGTCGCTTAAGGTCTTAATAGAGTATGAAGTTGGTGCTTTCGCGGCTTTTAAAATCCGTTGTTGATGACAAAAGAGGAAAAAGAGTTACCCCGGCACCTATACGAATTTATCACAGAAGATGACGACAACGCTTGTGAGGCGATTCCCGAAAGCGCCTGCAAAGAGGCGCCGGGCAATTTTTTTCTGAATGCATTTAACGGGGCGTGTACCAAACTGGCGGAACAGATAGCCAGCCCGGGATTAGTGCTGCCCTGGCTGTTATCGGCAATGGGAGCTCCGGTTTCGTTAAGCGGTTTCCTGGTTCCATTGAATCGGGGAGGATCACTCTTGCCGCAACTTGCCATATCAGGCAGGATCAGGAAGTTTAAAATAAGAAAATGGTTCTGGGTAGGAGCGGGTTCTGCACAAGCTGTTGCACTGCTCTTTATGGCGTTTGCCGCACTTTCACTAACCGGTTACCTGGGTGGAATAGCAGTTTTGGGTTTATTGACGCTGTTCAGTATTGCAAGTGGTGTGGGTTCTGTGAGTTATAAAGATGTACTTGCCAAAACAATACCNAAAGGAAAACGGGGTACATTGCTCTCCATACGGGCAACAGTAGGAGGGATTTTAGCCCTTGGCGGCGGTTATTTAATCTATCATTATGTAGGGGAGGGTGAGGATGTTGGCATGTATGCAATCCTGCTCGTAGCAGCAGCACTTCTATGGTTTTTGGCGGCTCTGCTTTTTTTCTACATCAAAGAAGAACCGGGCGCAACGGATGGTGCAAGAACAGCCCTTAAGGAGGCAAAAGAGGGATGGGGATTATTGAAACGTCAGCCCCTTTTTCTTCGATTTGTAATAGCACGCTCCTTTCTGCTTAGCGTGATGCTGGTTATTCCATTCTATTCCATATTTGCGCGTCAGATAACCGGCACAGAAGTGAGTGGGCTTGGTTTGTTCGTAATCGCCAATAGCCTGGCCATGGTATTGAGTAGTTACTTCTGGGGCAGATTCGCCGATCGATCCAGTAAACACGTGATGGCTGCGGGCGGATTAGTTGGCGTCTTAGGCTCGGTAATTGCCCTGAGTTTTCTCATACTGCCAGAAACCTGGCAAACACCGATTGTATTTTCAACTGTATTCTTCATTGCGGGATTTGCCCATGCAGGCATTCGGCTCGGGCGAAAAACATACCTGGTAGATGGCGCACCCGAAAAAGAACGTCCGCTTTATGTTGCTGTCAGCAATACGTTTGTGGGATTGATAACGGTTCTGTCAGTCGCGTTGGGTTTTATTGCCGATTTATTTGGGGTAGAGTGGCTAATCGGCCTGTTTGCTCTGCTGATGATCGGTGGAGTACTGACGGCATTAGCTCTGCCAAAGGCGGAAGAGATGGTGACCTAGGATCGGAAACTCCCGGAGATCTAAAAGATCCTCACAATATCATCTATTTTGCTTAAACTGATTATGACAATTTATTTTTTGGTTGTAGATTCATAAACAGAGATAAACAAAATCAGAACGTTGAGGGCTTATGAAAGTTACAGGAATCATTCTTCTACTGTCGGGTCTATTATTTTTCCTTTACTTATTTTTCGCCGATCAAAACCCTGATTCCTATACGATAAGCTGGGCGCCCTGGATAGGAATGCTTGTGCTTATAACCGGAGGAATAAGCTACTACATAGCGCGGGATGAAGAGTAGGCCTAATACAATTTGAAAGGGAACGGAGAGATTAAATAGTACTTCTTCACTTGGATATAAGTCGACTAAACCGGAACCGGTATCAGGTATTACAGATTGCAATCCCTGTTCAATCCAACCTCAAACAGGTTACGAATTAACGATTCGGCAATTAGGCGGTCCAAAAGCTTTAGTATCCGCATGATTTATTTTGTTAGCAGCCATCTCTGTCCCTGGCAGTAAGCCGTTATTTGCCAGAAAAAATTGTCACAGATATGGTTTCCGGATACGGGCACTACGCAGCCTCTGATTGTACCCATCGGGTGTTCGAACTCACGCTTAGTGCAGTCACCGTAACCAAAATCAGTACCATACCGAAGATCTGCAGACCGGCCAGGGTTTCATTCAAAACCGCAACACCGAATAGCGAAGCTGTAACCGGTTCAACCATTGCCACAATTGAGGCAACGGCCGGTGCGGTATGTTTAAGGCCAACGATATAGATAATAAAGGATAATCCCGCACCAAGCACTCCCAATACAGCGAATAGCAGCCAATCTTGTGTGCTCAGTACTGCCAGGGCTTGGTCAGCGTCACTCGGCCAGATGAGTACGATTACCAGTACCGCAAAAGCGATTACGAGAATCGCTTGCGGGCTGCCGTGTGGTGCCGCATACTTGAATCCAAAAATAAATACTGCGTAGGAGAGTCCGGCAAGTAATCCGGCGCCTACACCTATAAAAGTTAAGCCGCTCTCACCGATGTTATATATTTGTGTGAGCAATACAATGCCAGCCATTACCATGGCGACCGCGGTCCACTTAAGCGGAGTGGATTTTTCCAGTTTGAGTGTGAAAGACACCAGATACACGAACACAGGTGCGGAGTACATCAGCGTCACAGCAACTGCGACACTTCCCTCCCCAATACTCACAAAATAGAAAGCGAAGTTGCCGGCTATCCCGAGACCTGCAATTATCGACCAAAACCATAATCGGCGACTTGCCAATCCGCTGCCGCGCGGGCTTAACATTAGCCAAACGAGAACAAATACCAGCCCGATTGCGCCGCGGTAGAACGACACCATGAAGGCGTCCCAATCGTCAGCTATGAGAATCCCGCCGATTCCGCCCGACAGGCCCCAGAATAGTGCTGCCAATATCACGAAGACCGTACTCACATTCTTCATTTGTCTCTATCCTGTCTGGTATTTGTCTCTATCTTGTCTGTTATTGGTGCGGCCGGGTGATCATTTCTGAAGTTTAGCAGTGAACCCGAACCGTTCTGTATGAAACCTTTTCTTAATCTTAAATTTACTGAAAATCGAGCAAAACTTTTTTGCCCGACTCCCTCGTATACTGCGTGAGGCCAGAGAGCCTTATGTTTTCCGGGTCTTTATTAATGTCAGGAATTTTGCCCGTTATAGAACGAAATGTGTTTAATTCACTGTTTTTCGTAAATCAACGAACTTTAGATTATATTTTTCATTATATTCCATAAGTAGTTGATTTTATTTGTTAAAGTTGAATAAAATAGGAGGCAGATTATGAGAGCAGCACGATGGTATAAAGCAAAAGATATCAGGGTAGAGGATGTTGAAGAACCCAAAGCGACAGGTCATGACGTTAAAGTGAAAGTTAAAGCATGCGGAATATGCGGCAGCGATTTGCACGAGTACCTGGTAGGCCCGATTTTTATTCCCGTTGATGAGCCTCACCCTATTTCGGGTGGTAAAGCACCAATAATTATGGGGCATGAGTTTTCGGGTGAAGTGGTTGAAATAGGTGAAAAGGTTACCAAACTTAAACCGGGCGACCGGGTAGCAATTGAGCCCATTTATGCCCCGAATAAAGATGGAGAGTACACAGAGCATCATTATAATTTATCTCCACAACTTGGCTTTCACGGCCTTTCAGGCGGTGGCGGCGGCTTTTCGGAATATACCGTAGTTGGTGAGCACATGGCTCACAAAATGCCGGACGATCTTTCTTTTGAACAAGGTGCGCTGGTAGAGCCTGCAGCTGTGGGTTTGCATGCGGTTCGCCAAAGCAATTTCAAAGCCGGAGACACTGCCGCTGTATTTGGGGCAGGTCCTATCGGGTTAATGGTAATTGATGCACTAAAAGCTGCCGGGGCATCTAAAATATATGCGTCGGAAGTCTCAGAAGCCCGTATTAAAAAAGCCGGGCAAATGGGAGCAGTCGTAGTTGATTCATCTAAATCGGATCCGGTTGAAGAAATTAACAAGATGTCGGGTGGTGGAGTGGACGTCTCGTTTGAAGTGACCGGTATCGAAAAAGTTCTTCAGCAAAGCATACACGCAACCCGCACCGGTGGTGAAATTATTGTGGTAAGTATTTGGGAAAAAAATGCAGCCATCAATTTTAATGATATTGTTATCAAAGAAAAAAATCTGAAAGGTATTATTGCTTACAGGCATATTTATCCTGCGGTAATGGAACTGATGCGTGATGGATATTTTAGCGGCGACGACATGATAACCGATCGAATCAAGCTCGATGATGTTGTTTCGAAAGGGTTTGAAGTGCTGGTGAAGGATAAAAGCCAGGTTAAAATCATGGTTTCACCTGAATAAGCATTTACCTTTTCAGACCTTGCGGAAATATGAAAAGAGTACTGTTTCTCTGGAGCTGGCTCACTTTCTCTCAGCCAGGCAGGCGTATTATAGAAAAAATTCAGGCTCTTCACTTCGTTCGCCCAATCCTGATGAAAAACCTGCATCGAAAAGCCCGCTGGAGGGGGCTTTTCATTCAAAAAGATAGAGTGCTTGAGATTCGTTTTCTGTAGTATCAACACGATCCTGTCTGAAAGCCATTGCCCCAAATCTTTACACGAACCTTCATCAATGCTATTCAACACCACTTGTTGATGGGTTCAAGGTGTATAAGCGGTTTGTTAAAGGTAAACTTACCTGCAAAGTACTCAGCCTTTAAAATCATGCTTTCTATGAGCGCCGTCACAGAAGGGTTTATTGGATGAGTGTCCGCAGCGACAAAATGCAGTGGTTTTACTCTTCGTTTCCTCGCTGCCATCTGGTTTAGTGATCTTTATGGATCCATAAACAAGCAAGGGTCCGTTTTCCATAACTTCGACTAAAGTACTTTTTTCTTCTTCCATATTTCTGTCTGCTTAATTCTATGTTATTGATTTTTGTCATACAATAACTCATTGTCCACGATAAGCATTCATTCACCAGCCATAAAAATCCGGAAGCCTGCGCAATTATAAGCAGCTGTATTTGCTCTTTATCATTTTAACTGCAGAACAAAGGATTGATTGATTTAGAATGCGTAAACATTTAGCAGAGTGTCGCAGTACTCAAAAAATTCGGGTTTGCTTTCATGATGGATTCACACTTTTTGCGAAAATTAGCTGCGAATTGAAATCCTTCCCAGCCTGAGCAGGAACAAACCCATGGCAGCTGCCACAGATATTATTTATTATGAAGCACTTCTTTGATGCTATTGATCGCCGTATTGCCGGCTATATGTATAAAATTGGATTACCCGCCCTCAGAATATCTCTGGGCGTAATTTTTATCTGGTTCGGGGTCCTGAAAACCATAGGGCTCTCTCCCGCTGAGGGGCTGGTTTTGGCTACCGTCAACTGGATGCCGGTATTCAGCGCGGGAATTTGGCTGGTTATCATTGGATGGTGGGAAGTTATTATCGGGGTTTGCTTTCTATTCAAAGCCACGCTCCGTATTGCCATCGGATTACTTGCCATGCAGATGGCCGGGACTTTTCTTCCGCTGATCATCCTCACCGAGGTCACTTTTCAGACCGGACATTTCCCCTACGCTCCTACCATGGAGGGGCAGTATATTATAAAAAACCTGCTTATAATTTCTGCAGCCATCGTAGTTGGCGGCTCTGTGCGAAAAAACTAACGGTTTGGCGGTTGTGCTGCGGAGTTGTCAATTTAAAATAGGCCAACCAACGAAATCCCGTTAGCAGGAATTGCTGGTTATTCCCATTATTTTTGATCTTTTTAAGTCGCTCCCGCGAGTTCGATTAGATGCCTGGCCACCTCATCTGGTGCGGTCAGCATTGCATCGTGCCCCGTTTCTATTTCTCGCATTTGCCACCCTGCGTTCCTCGCTTTATCGGCGAACCGTCCAAAGAGTGAAGCCAACGGTCCCTCAGTGCATCTGATAAAGGAGCGGGGAATCGAGGCGCTCTGTTCATTCCCTTCCGGCACCGGCTGGGTATATGTGTCTATGGGGTGCTGGGTGATGCGTTCCCGTGCCCATTCGGCCAGGTCGGGATCATTTATCCCTAGCATCTTAAGAGAGGGTGGGGGGCGCAGTCCGCTACTTGTTGCAGAGTCAAAGTTCATTTCGTCTTTTAGCTTTTGTGGCCAAAGGTCGGCCTCACACTCACCCTCCTCCGGGACGTAGGCATCTAAATAGATAAGTTGTCCCAATCGCTCGGGTACTTCGGTGGC
>SL_8KL_010_SEDDRAFT_10000688_pt1 | contig 29541 bp, 28 predicted proteins | sample SodLakKL_010_SED_4_FD_11160 | JGI IMG/M metagenome (IMG submission 11160) | reverse complement strand
AGCCTTTACCGAAGAGATTCAGCTGGATACAACCGGCGATGAACTTGATATTCCGGCCTTTCTGAGAACAAATGAAGATTAATTTGCCAGCAGCAAGTAAAGACATAAAAAAATCGATTTTAATCTTCTCTTAAACTTATCTGTTTGAGAGTTTCACACCCGGGACAGTCCCGGAAGGATAAAATTAAGAGGAAATCTAAAAATTAACAGCAATATCTGAGACCTTACCGGGAAATGGTAATAAATGGCTAAATTTATTAGCCGGTAATATCCTCTATCCGGGAGCAGCAGACAGAGAAGGACTCGATGCTGACAGGAAAGCATCGAGTTCTTGTTATATTGCTGGAAGCTATTTAAATATGCCGGGTTTTATGGTATACTTTAATTTGAGGTTTTCAGGCAAAGTAGAGGTGAAATTAATGCGCTGTCCCTTTTGTTCTCAGGAGAACAGCCGGGTGATTGATTCCCGGACCACTGACAATAATCGAACCATCAGAAGGCGGCGGGAATGCACCTCCTGCCAGAAAAGATTTACCACCTATGAAAAATATGAAAAAACACCGCTCTTTGTGAGGAAGAGCGATGGAGACAGGGAGCTTTTCTCGGAAGAGAAAATCCTCTCCGGTCTTTACAAGGCCTGTGAGAAGAGGCCGGTTTCTCATGAAGAGCTGGAAAATCTGGTCCAGGAAATAAAATTAGAATTATTAAACCAGATGGAGCAGGAGGTTTCCAGCCAGCAGATCGGCAACCTGGTGATGAAAAAACTGAAAGAAATTGATCAGGTGGCCTATGTGAGATTTGCCTCGGTTTACCGGGAATTTAAGGATGTGGAGAGCTTTAAACAGGAGCTGGATAAACTGCTTTCAGAGGAGCAGGAGGCCGGGGATGTTTAAACTGGTGGAGCAGGAAGAGACAGCCTATCTGAAATATGAGCCCTGGGAGAAACTGGGCTGCAGTGCCATATTTACCCTGAAAATGAGCAATAGGCCGGCAGATAGTCTCCGGCTATACAGCAGCTTAAATCTTGACGTAGATAGGGTGGTGCAGCTCAAACAGGTCCACAGCAGAAATATTTTTGTTCTGCAGGACAGAAACAGCTATCAGCAGCAGGGACTTTTCTCCGGTGATGCCCTTATCTCTGCTGCCGGGAGTAACAGCTTAAAAGGTTTCCCCGATGAGGGGAAAGCCTGGGAGGAGACTGCGGTTCTTCAGGCTGTCTTTGCCGACTGCGTTCCGGTTTATTTCTGTGAGCCCCGGAAGAAAATTCTGGCTCTGGCCCATGCTGGCTGGCGGGGCACAGGTCAGAGAATCTCTTCTGCCGTTTTGCAGGAACTCAAGCTGAGATATCAGGTTGAAGTCGAAGACTGTCAGGTGGTGATCGGCCCGGCTATTGGAGGAGAAAGTTATCAGGTTGGCAGCGAGGTATATAACTTTTTTTCCGATTACTGGGTGAACCTGGAAGAGTTTTTTAAGAACAGCTTCCGGAACTGCGGAGAAGAAAAGGTCATGGAAACGGGAAAATTCTATCTGGATTTAAAAGAAGCCAATCGTCAGGATCTCCTGCAGGCCGGAGTCAGAGATGAGAATATCTATCTCTCCCCCCGGGATACCTTTAAAGATAAAAGCCTGTTCTATTCCTACAGGAGGGAGGGCGATCAGGCTAAGCGCATGAAAGCTCTGCTTTTCTGGAAGGAGAGCAAATCAGGAAAAAGAGGCTTGAGATAATGGTTTTACCGGGTGATATATAATGGCTGATAATGCTGCTAACCCTTCCAGTTCAGGGCAACCTGACAGGTCGGGTAAAAATAAGAGTCGTTTTTTCTGGAAGGTTCTGCTGATGCTGCTGGTTTTTGGGGTGATTCTTTTCCTGGTGCTGAACCAGATAGCCGGTAACCGCCCCCGGCTGGAGGTTGTCAGGTTTGGGGAAGTGGTCGATCAGCTGGAATCTAAGGCTCTGCTGATCCGGGATGAGAGGGTATTTACCAGCCCTGCCCCGGGCAGAGTAGAACTTATTCAGCCGGAGGGAGAAAGAGTCAGCTATGGAGAAGAGGTTGCCCGGCTGGAGGCAGCTGAGGACAGGATTACAGTCTATACCGAGTTTTCAGGAGTCATCAGCTTTGCCCGTGATGGGTATGAGGAGATAATGCAGCCGGATAATATTGCAAATCTAAGTTTTGAGGATTATCAGAATATTAATCCTGAATATTCTCCTGTGGTTGATGGCCGCAGCCTGGAAGAGGACTCCTTTCTTTTTCGGATAGTTGATAATGACCATATTTTTATGGCCTTTCCCCTGCCGGAGGTTGAGGCTGAAAGATTTTCTCCAGGAGAACAGGTTTTTATCAGACGGGATCAGACTGAAAATCTAATGCCGGCCCGGGTTACTGCCATCAACAGCAGAGCTGATAATCTAGCTGAAGGCGGAGAAAAGAGGGATAAGTCTTTGCTGGTAATTCGGGTAGATAGATTTAAACAGCAGTGGTTGAATCAGAGGCTGGTGGAAAAAAATCTGATCAAGAATATCTATCGGGGACTGGTAATACCCCGGGAGGCAGTTTTTTTGACACCGGAAGGACGGGGTGTCCTGCTTCAGGACCGCCAGGGGGACTACAGGTTTACCAGGATTGAGGTAAGAGGTGGAAATGCTGAAGAGCTGGTGGTAGAGGGGCTGGAGATCGGACAGCAGATTATTGCCAATCCAGAAGCAGTTGATTATGGCAGGGAGGGTTGATAAGTTGGCGATAGATCGGGATGAAAATGCAGGAAAATTAGCTCTGGAACGGAAGAGGAAAGAGGATATAAAACAGAGGTTTCAGCAGACCGCAGAGAAAATATTTGCAGCAGCTAAAAGGGCAAAGCGGGATCCCGGAGATCTTAAACTTGTGGCTGTTGGGAAGACTCATCCCCTGGAGGAGATTATTTTTTTAAAAGAGCTTAAGGCTGAAGGGGATTTCAGGGTTGCCGCAGAGGGAGAGAGCAGAGTTCAGGAACTCCTCGATAAGGAGGAGGAGCGACCTGGAGAGTTGAACTGGCATTTTGTCGGGCATCTGCAGCGCAACAAGGTTAAATATCTGGCCCGGCTGGATAATGTTACCCTGATTCATTCTCTTGACAGTATCAGGCTGGCCCGGGAGATTAACAAACGGGCCGGGAAAAATGATCGCCGGATGAAGGTTTTAGTCCAGATTAATATTGCTGAGGATGAAGATAAATTTGGTTTTATGAAGTCAGAACTGGAGCCCTTTCTGGAGAAGGCTAAAAAATTTGAAAATCTGGAGATTTTAGGTTTGATGACAATTCTGCCTCATTTTTCTGATCCGGAAAGATGCCGCCCCTATTTTCAGGAAATGAAAAATTTGCAGATTAAGCTGCAAAATCAGGGTTATCATCTCCCGGAGCTCTCAATGGGAATGACCAATGATTATACCATAGCGATTGAAGAGGGTGCCACAATATTAAGGGTAGGTCGGGCCCTTTTCGGCCCCAGAGATTATTAAAAAGGCAGGTGAAATTAAAATGAGCGAAGGTTACTGGAGAAAGATGCTTGATTTTTTCGGATTTGCCGAGGATGAGGAGGAATTTAACGAACCGGGCGGGAATATTAACCGGAATGAAACTGAAGAAAAAACCTCCAAAAAGAAGAATAAGGTGATAAAATTGAGCAGAACAAAGGATGTAAAGCTGGTGGTACATAGCCCCTCTTCCTTTGATGGAGTTAAGGAAATTGTTGATGACCTCAAGAATTCCCGGGCTGTTATTTTAAATCTGGAAAATAAAGAAAAAAGTCTGGCCAGGAGATTTATTGATTTTTTAAGCGGCTCTGTCTACGCCTTAAGCGGCAATACCCAGAAACTGGGAACCGGGGTCTTCATTTTTACTCCTGAGGGAATGGATGTGGATGCCAGAGCAATTGAAGATGCCATCAAGAATGAATTTATGGAGTAATGCATTTATCAGATGATAAAAATCTGCTTTACTGATAGTAATAGCTGCAGAAAAAGAGAACCGGATAACTGCTGGCATAACAGGACTGGATAACTGCTGGAATAACCGGTGATGGAGGTAAAATCTTTGCTGATATATCGCGCTGTCGACGTTTTCTTTCAAATAATGTATCTGCTTTTAATCATCCGGATTATCTTATCCTGGGTTGGCCGAGGAATCCCCTATAATTCAGCCTTTCGAGGGTTTATTCAGTTTGTTTACGGGGTTACCGAGCCGATTTTAGGGCCAATCCGACAGGTGCTGCCCAGTTCAGGAATGGGAATTGACTTTTCCCCGCTCATTGCTTTTTTCCTGCTGAGAATTCTGCAGAGCCTGGTCTTAAATCTGATCAGTTCTATTTTTGTAATTTAGCACAGGTTAATTAAATTTAACCAGGAAAGACTGGTAAATCTTCAGGCCGGAGGAATCTAAATGGCGGCAGATAATAATATGCTTTCCTTTTTAACCAGGGAAGAGGATCGGGAGTTTGGCAGTCGGCTGCTGGATCTTGCCGAAATAGTCAGGACCAGAGATTCTTCCCGGGCTACAGAATTTATTGATCCTCATCAGAAAAAAATAGCGGCTGATATTCTCAAGCAGCTGGCCGGGATTAATTACCTTATTTCTGGAGGTTATGAGCAGGCTGAACGGCAGAGAATTTTAATTTTTCCTGATTATCTTTTCCCCGATCATCAGGAGGTTCCTCTCAGCTGTCTTAAAATCAGCGGCAATTTTGAGTTTATCAGTGTCAGCCACCGGGATTTTCTTGGGGCACTGCTGGGGCTGGGAATTAAAAGGGATTATATCGGTGATATTCTGGTTCATGAAAACTATGCCCAGGCTGTTCTCGTTCCTGAGATTTTACCGGAGGTTAAACTTAACCTTACCAGGGTTAATGAGGTGCCGGTAGAGCTCAAAGAAATTTCCTGTGAGGATCTTATCTTTCGACCTCGAAGTGTTAAAGAAATACTGGCGACAGTTGCCTCTCTCAGGCTGGATGCCGTTATCAGTGCCGGATTTGGAGATTCGAGAACTAAGAGCAGCTCCCTGATTTCCGGCGGGCAGGTTAAGCTGAACTGGAAGCCGGTAAGTGATCCGGCTGCCGAAGTAGAGATCGGTGATGTGATTTCAATCAGAGGCCGGGGAAGGCTGATTGTGGCTGAAGATCGGGGCATCTCCAACAGCGGCAGAATCAAACTAACTATAGAAAGGGTTACCTGAAAAAACTGGCCGGGATATTTTTTTAGTGGTGAGCCGGGTGATTATTATAGTTTTAAAGATTAATACAATTTATTTTAGCAGGAGGGATTTATATGAAGTTTTCACCCCTGGATATTTATAACAAAGAGTTTAATAAATCGACCTTTGGATATAATTCAACCCAGGTCGATGAATTTCTCGATGAAGTGGGGCTGGCCTATGAAAGGCTGCTGAAGGATTACAGTTCCTTAGAGGAAGAGAAGAAGAGACTGGAAGAAAAGCTTGAAAACTATGAGAGCATTCAGGATCAGCTGGAAGAAACCTTAAACCGGGTTCAGCGAACGGTGGAGGAGCAGACAGCCAGAGCCCGGCAGGAGGCTGATAGAATAAGAAGACAGGCCGAAAAAGAGGCTGATAATATTATGAGGCAGGCCCGGAATGAGGCGGACAGCATTAAACGGGAAGCCCGTCAGGAGATTCAGGGAGAAAAATCCAAAATTGAAAATCTGCGGGAACAGAAGGAACTTTTCAAGATCAGGTTTCGTTCTCTGCTGAATAACTATCTGAGAATTGTGGAAGAGGGAGTGGAGAAACTGGATCAGGCTGAAAGTGAAATGATTGAACAGACTCCGGAGGGGATGCTGGAGGAGCAGGAGAGTGATGAAGATTATGGTGACAGAAGATATCAGGAAAGCGGAGAGCCTGCCTCCCGGGGCGGAAATAATCGAGCAGAACAACTGGATTTTCAGGAATATGATAATGTTCCAGATCGCCGCGGTGAAGAGAGAGAGGCGCAGCGGGCGGATAGGCGGGAGACGCAGGAGGAGAAAGCTGAAAGAGAGGATAGAGAGGATAGAGAGGAAAAACGGCAGAGAGAAGAGGAAGGTCAGCGCAGCGCTCAGAAGCATAATCCCGATCTTGATGATACCAAAATCAAGGAATAAAGAGGGTATCTGCGTAATAATTACCGGATTAAATGCCGCTAATTGCTGGATTAATTGCCGGCAAAACCGGGAAAAGCTACTTGCTTAAGGAACTGCAGGCTTAATAAAAGCTGCTGAAGTGCTGATGCTGCTGAAATGTTACTGCCGGGGAATAATTATGCTGTCGGGAGGGAGCTGATATAAGTGGCAAAGAAAAAACAATATGTAAAGATACTGGACCTGGAAAATGAATTTGAAGCAGGTCTTTTGAGCAGGGAGTTAGAGGAACTGGATATACCCCATGAAATTCATTCCCTTCACGATCAGGCCTTTGATGGTCTCTATCAGATGCTGCACGGCTGGGGATTTGTAACCGCTCCTCCCGAAAAAGCAGAAGAAATAAAATCGATTTATCAGGACCTGCTGGAGGATATTGCCAGCGAAAAAGATGAAGAAGAGCAGGATGAATGATATTTGTAATTCTATGAAAAGCTGATGTTAGGATGATTGGATGATTTATATATTTTTTTTGGCACTGCTGCTGCTCGACCGATTGAGCAAATATTATATAAATAATAATTTTGTCCTGGGTGAGAGCGAAATTATTCTCGAAGGTGTGCTGCAGTTTACCTACGTCAGAAATACCGGGATTGCCTTTGGGCTGCTGGCAGGGAGAGGCTGGATTTTAATCTTATTGCAGGCCTTTGTCATTGTTCTGCTGCTGATATTAAAACTGCGCTTTTTTCCCTCTGAGATGCTGATTAATCTCTGCTTTGCTGTTCTGCTGGCAGGAGCGGTCAGCAATCTTTTGGACAGAATATTATATGGATATGTGATTGATTTTCTGGATATAGGCATCTGGCCTGTTTTTAATCTGGCCGATGTCTTTATTGTGGCAGGGGCAGCCGGTTTGATTATTCTCGTTCTCCGTGAGGAGTTCAGAGCTATCGCCCGAAAGGATTCCAGCTGATAGCTGCTGTTTTTTGGCTTGAGACAGGTGGTGAGATCTGTATCAATGATTTGGGAGAGTTGCTATGAAAAAAGCCGGGGAAATTATCAAAATTGAAGCTGATAAGAAAGCTGACAGGCTGGATAAATTTCTGGCTGAGAGGCTGCCTTCCTTTTCCCGCAGTCAGCTGCAGCGGCTGATTGCTGAGGGCAGGGTAAGCATCAACGGGGAAGAGATTGTTAAAACATCCCGGGAGGTAAAGCCGGCTGATCTCATAATTCTGGAGATTCCACCTCCAGATGATAGCGGGTTGGAGCCGGTGGAACTGGGAATAAAAATTATTTATCAGGACCGGGATCTGGCAGTAATCAATAAACCTGCCGGACTGGTGGTGCATCCGGCGGGCACTCATGAAGGCCCAACCCTGGTTGAGGGATTGCTGGCCCAGCTGGATAACCTTTCTGGAATCGGGGGCGAGCTGAGGCCGGGGATTGTTCATCGTCTTGATAAAAATACTACCGGGATAATGGTGGTAGCCAAAAATGACAGCTCCCATCGCAAGTTAAGCCGGCAGTTTAAAGAACGTTCGGTTAAAAAGTTCTACAGGACCATTGTCGGGGGGCATCCCGAGCATGACAGGGCTAGAATTGAAGCCCCCATCGGTCGAGATCCGGTAAACCGGAAAAAGATGACCGTCCTCCCTGATAACAGCAAGCCGGCAGTTTCGCGCTATCAGGTGCTGGAGAAATACCCGGGTTTTTCAGAACTGCAGGTGGAGCTTTTAACCGGTCGGACCCATCAGATCAGGGTCCATATGGAATTTCTGGGGCATTCCATTCTGGGGGACAGGAAGTATGGCGGTCAGCCAAGATTGAAAAGCGGGGTAAAAGGTCTCTTTGAGGTAAAAAGACCGATGCTGCATGCCTGGCAGCTGGGATTTCTTCATCCCGCCAGCGAAGAATTTATCGAATTTGAAGCCGAGCTGCCGGAGGATTATCTCAATCTCAAGCAGTATCTAGCCTCCTTAAGCAGTATTTAGCCTCGAGCTGATTTTGAGTGATGATTTTATCGGGTATATTTTTATTTATCTCTGATTTTCAAATGAGGATAGGTTTGTGAAATAATTTTTTGTCTGTTTTCCGGAATTATTTTTTAATTTATATTCTTTCAGTTTAGTAGAAAAAATTATTTTACCGCTGTGAGAATTTATTGACAGGCGATTGCAGGAATTAGAGAAAAGTTTATCGAATAGTAATACAGAAAAAATTTTAACGGGAAGGGTTGGTGTTAATCTTGGCTAAATATGAAACGAAGGATATTCGTAATTTTGCCCTGATATCTCATGGAGGGGCTGGAAAAACAACCTTTACGGAAATGGCACTGGTTAAGGCCGGTGTTAAAGGTGAAGCGGGTACGGTTGAACGGGGTAATACTGCTTCGGACTTTACTCCCGAGGAGAAGGATAAAAAGTTTTCCATAACCAATTCCTACTTTTCATTTCCCTGGAATAATAAACAGATAAATTTGGTTGACACTCCTGGCTATGCTGATTTCCGGGGAGAGGCGGCCAGTGCTCTGAGCATGGTAGAGGGTGCCCTCCTGCTGATAGATGCCGGCAGTGGTGTTGAAGTTAATACCCATTATGTCTGGGAGAAGGCCCGGGAAAACGGACTGAGCAAGTTTATTTTCGTTAATAAAGTCGATAAAGATGAAGTGGATTTTACCGCTGTTCATGATGAGCTGCAGGAATTCAGCGAGGAGAATCTGCTGCCGCTTACGATTCCGGCCGGAACCGGCGAGGATTTTCAGGGGATTATTGATCTGCTGGCCGGTAAGCTGATTACCGAAAATGGAGAAGAAAAGGAGATACCCGGGGAGTTTCAGGACCTGGCCGATGAGTATCACTTTGAGCTGATTGAATCGGTAGTTGAGTCTGATGATGAATTGATGATGAAATACCTGGAAGATGAAGAGATCAGCGATGAGGAGATTACCACTGCTCTCTTTAAATCGGTGGGTGATAATCTGACAGTTCCAATTTTTGCCGGGGTTGCCAGCCGGAATTTCGGGGTAAAAAGAACTCTGGATTATCTGGTTAAACTGATTCCCGATCCCAGCAACCGTCCTCCTCTCAGGGATATTAACGGAGAAGAGGTTGAGCTTAATTTCTCAGCAGATAGCGATGTTCTGGCCCAGGTCGGCAAGACCATGGTTGACCCCTATATTGGTAAGCTGTCAATCTTTCGGATGTATAACGGTCGGCTCAGGAAGGGCGATGAGCTCTATGTTCCCCGGCTGGATGAAAAACTTAAAGCCAGCAAGCTTTATAAGATAAATGGTTCTGAACAGAAGGAAGTCGAGGAACTGGTGGCCGGTGATATTGGTGCCGTTGCCAAGATCGGTGAGCTGGAAACCTCCGATACTATCACCGAGCCTGATAATGTTGTGGAATTGAGTAAACTCAAACTGCCCGAGCCGATGCTGATTCAGAAGGTTACCAGCAAGGAGGGTCAGGATGATGAGAAGATGTCGAATGCCATCCAGCGCTACAGCCAGGAGGATTTAACCTTTAAGGTCGACTTTAACCGGGAGACCAAGGAGCTTCTGGTTCACGGAATGGGTACCGTCCATCTCGATGTGATAAAAAAGATCTGTCAGCGGAAATTTGATGTCAGTTTTGATACCAGTGAACCCAGTGTGGAATATAAAGAGACGATCCAGAGCAAGGTCGATGTTGAGGAAAAATATAAGAAGCAGTCCGGCGGCCGGGGGCAGTACGGCCATGTTTTGATGAAATTTGAGCCCCTGCAGCGGGGTAAGGGTTTTGAATTTGAAGAGGAGATCTTTGGTGGAGCTGTGCCCAGTCAGTATATTCCTGCCGTGGAGAAAGGTGTCAAGGAGGCCATGGAGGAAGGAGTGCTGGCCGGTTACCGGGTGGTTGACATGAAAGCTGTTCTTTATGATGGCTCCTATCATGATGTGGACTCTTCGGAGATGGCCTTTAAGATTGCGGCTTCTAAGGCCTTTAAAAAGGGTATGGAGCAGGCCAAGCCGGTGCTGCTGGAGCCGATTATGAAGATCAAAGTTGTGGTTCCTGAGGATTTCATGGGCGATATCATGGGTGACCTCAACTCCCGGCGTGGTAGAATCCTGGGTATGGATCCCAGTGACGGCAAGCAGGTTATCAATGCCGAAGTGCCGCAGGCCGAGCTTTTTTCCTATGCTACTGATCTTAAATCGATCACCGGCGGCTACGGGCAGTTCTCCATGGAGTTTTCCCACTATGATAAGGTGCCCCAGCAGGAAGCTGAAGATATTATCAGACAGCGGAGAGCTGAGAAGGAATAAGCAGGCTGTTTTTAGTAAGGCTTTTCCAGGCTGCAGGTGATTGATCAGCCTTCAGTTCTGATAGCACAAACCCGGGTACTGTGGTGCTGGGTATACTGGCCCTGTCGTTGCATTTTGCTGCAGCCGGCAGGGCTTTTTGCTGTCTTAAAAAACTGGGTGAATCTTGAAGAACTAAGGGGGAGAAGTTTTATTCCAGATATGTTATAATAAAGAAGCGGCTAAACTGAAACTGCTGGTTAAATATCCGGATTAAGGCAGAAAACTGCAGCGGGGTGATGATATGGCTGAAGAGAGAGAGGATCTTGATTTTTTAAAGAGTTTTACAGTTTTTGAGGATCTCTCCCGGGAACAGCTGGCCCAGGTTGCCGGAGAACTGATCCGGAAGAGATATCAGAGCGGTCAGACTATTTTTTTTGAGGAGGAAGAGGGCCAGCAGATGTATTTTGTTCGTGCTGGCCGGGTTAAGATACTGAGAACTTCCAGTGAAGGCCGGGAGCAGATCATTAAATTTCTGGGTGAGGGCGAGGTTTTTGGTGAAGTAGTTCTTTTTGGAATAGATAGATATCCGGTTTCGGCAATTTGTCTGGAAGATTGTGAATTCGATGTATTAACCAGGCAGATTTTTCGGGATTTTTTCCTTGAGCATCCTGAGATTGGTCTGGGGATGCTGGAGACTATGGCTCAGAAACTATACTATTCACAGAGCAGGATTAAAAGCCTGTCTCTGCAGGACTCCCGCAGTAAGATTATTCAGGCTCTGCTGCAGCTGAGTGGTGAGGGTAAAACTGTTAGAGTTCAGGAGCTAAATCAGCAGCAGCTGGCAAATTTTCTGGGGATAACCAGAGAAACGGTCAGCAGAAATTTAAGCCAGTTGAAGCAGGATAATTATATTGAGATGGAGGGCCGGGAAATTATTATACCGGACCGGGAGGAGCTGGAGAAGTTGATTGATTAGGTGCTTTTTGCAGGATATTTTTTGTCAGCTATTTGCTGGCGGATTTTTCTGAATAAGTTTTCTCAGAGCTGAGGAGTGGTTTGCGGCAAATTAAAGGCAGAATTCGGGGTCGGAATGAGAGGCTGGATCAGGGGCGGCATAGGGGTCGGAATGAGAGGCTGGATCAGGGGAGAGTAAATTGAAGAGAACTGGGCTGATTGCTGGGACGAATTTTTGGTTTGAAGTTGTTTAAGCTGTCAATTGATGAGCTTGGCAAAACTGCCTGATAAGGAGGCTGTCGGGACTTGAAATTTCTCTTAATTTTTTTAAGTGCAATTCTGCTAATTCTAGCGATCAGCTATCCCGGACTTTTTTTTCTGGCCTGGCTGGCATTAATTCCAACTTTGTTTGTGCTGCAGGATGAAAAATCGCTGAAAAGGAGCTTCCTCTGGGGCTGGCTGCTGGGGTTTATTCTTTATGCCGGAGCAAGTTACTGGCTCTTTTATCCCCTGAGAGATTTTAGCGGGCTTCCCTATCCCCTGGTTATAGTGCTGACCTTGCTTTTACTGGCCACTGCCGGTCTGAGCCGGGGGCTCTGGGCGTTAATCTATAAACTTTTTAGTGGAGAGAGGGGCGATTCTTTGATTTTGCTGATCGCCAGCTGGCTCAGCATCGAGTATCTGATGGCACAGCTCTTTCCCTATTATCCCTTCGGTAATCTCAGTCTGAGCCAGGCGGACTTTTCCCCCTTTCTCCAGCTGGCAGAACTGGGTGGAAGTTATCTGGTGGCGGCTGCTGTACTGCTGGTTAACGGATTGCTGTTTAAATCCCTGCTGCGTCAGAAAATGGGTTATACCCTGCTGGTAGCTCTGCTCCTGCTGGTTACCATGTTCAATGCTAATCAGAGTCTGGAGCCGATTCAGGAAAGGAGCCGGTCAGCTGAGAAAACTTTGAGCCTGGGAGTGGTTGAGACCGAGATAAGTCAGGAGGATAAGTGGCTGCCGGAAAATATTGAGTATAATATTGAGATAGCAGCTGAATTGGCCGGGGAAGCCTATGAGCAGGGGGCTGAGCTGGTGATTATGCCCGAGACAGTTTTGACCTTTGATTATCTGAGGAACAGCTATTATCGCGAGATGTTTCACGAATATTTTGAGCAGAAGGGCTATCTGCTGGTAGGGAGTCAGGCGATTAAAGAAGATCCGGCGAAGCAGTATAACAGTGTTTTTCTGGTTGATACCGATCAGGAGGTGCTGGGCAGATATAATAAAAGAATTCTGGTCCCGGGCGGTGAAAGTGTTCCCTTTCCCGGAGTGCTGGAGTTTTTTACCGGAGAAAGATGGTATTCTCTGACTCCAGGCTCAGAAAATCAGGTGCTGTCGCTGTCTGCCGGAGATAATCAGGGCGAGACTGGGAATAACGAAAATGGTGAAAATGATGAGAATTATGCAGATGATGGGGATTTAGGGGAAGGAATTTCCTTTCAGGTGCTGATCTGTTCTGAGATACTCTATCCACCCCGGGAGATTGATGAGCTTGTTGATCAGCAGTTTATCGTTAACCCTTCCAATGAAGCCTGGTTTGGCAGGGGCAACCTGCAGACTCAGATGTGGCAGTCGGCCCGTCTCCGGGCGGTGGAATCAAGGATGCCGGTGATTAAGGCTGGAAATTATGCCACTTCCGGTAAGGTTTTTAGCGACGGAAGTTATCGGCTTATCGAAGGAGCTGAGGTTCTGGAAGTTAGACTGCTTGAGAGCGGTCGGGAAAGAACAATCTATCAAAAATACGGGGATTATCCCGCCTACCTGGCTCTGCTGTTGATTTTAGTTATTGGCCCGGCCTATAAGCTTTATCGGGCTGCTTCCTGAGAATGAGCAGGAAATTTTATAGCCGGAGTAATGTTAAAAACTTTGTCCAGAGAAAGCTATGGCCAAAGAGATTTATTATATGATTTACGTTTTATGAAAGGCTGTAACTGATAGATAGAGCTGCGGATGAAAGCAGAAATATATTTAGAGCTGAATTTAAAGGAGCTGAGTTTTGGTGAGTAAGCTGTCTCTGACGGAAAAGGGTGCTGAAAAGATTGAGGCTCTACTAAAGCGGGCTGTGGCTCAAGAGATTTTCCCGGGAGCGGTGCTGGGGATAATTCAGGGGGGAGAAGTTGTCTTTCAATCTGCTCAGGGATATTTGAGCAGAGAGAAGAAAAGCAGAGTGGAAATTAATAGTGTTTATGATCTGGCTTCTCTGACCAAGGTGCTGGTCACCACTACGGCAGTGCTGCAGTTGTTGGAGCAGGCTGAGCTTAATCTTCATGACCACCTCGGTGATTTTTTCCCGGAGGCCTCCAGCTATTATGATGGGATTACCATCTGGCATCTTTTAACTCATACCTCGGGGCTGCCTGCAGTGGTGGAGCTCTGGCAGGAGCCCGGTGAACGAGAAAAGGTAGAGACTTACCTGTTAAACCTCCAGCTGGAAAACAAACCTGGAGAAAGGGTGCTTTACAGTGACCCCAATTTTTTGCTGCTGGGTTTTCTGGTGGAAAAGCTCAGCGGAATGAAACTGGAGAACTACGCCAGGGAATATATCTTTGCTCCCCTGGGGCTTAAACGAACCGGATTTAAACCTCTGGAGGAGCCGCTTGAGCTCAAGGCAGATAAGATTGCCCCCACAGAAGACTGCAGCTGGCGGGGTTTCACCCCCCGGGGACAGGTTCACGATGAAAACTGCTTTTTTCTGGGAGGGGCTAGCGGTCAGGCCGGGCTTTTTTCCTGTCTGCCCGATCTGATCAAATTAATGCAGGCCCTGACTACAGAAGGTAATTTAGCTGAGTTTATATGCTCTGAGAATAATGATTGCAGTAATGGTTCTGATTTTGACAATTTCCCGAATGATGACTGCAGCAATGAAAGAAAAGCAGGGCTGCTATCTCGACGAAGTGTGGAGCTGATGGCTGCTGACTGTACTGCTGCCGATCTGCCGGCACGGGGGCTAGGCTGGGATAGAGCGGGCAGGACTGATTCCTCCTGCGGGGTGTATTTCAGTCCGGAATCCTACGGACATACCGGTTTTACTGGCAGTTCAATCTGGCATGATCCTGATTTTAATTTGACTGTTATTCTGCTGACTAACCGGGTAAATTATGGTCGGGATAATCAAAAGCATATTAAATTCAGACCCAGGCTGCATAATCTGATAGCTGTGGAGCTGTCAGGATGAAGATAGTTTTATGCTCTAAGGCTGGAGGTCCGGCTTTTTGTCCAGGCTTTTTTATGTCTTGATATTATGATATTATATATAAGCTTTTATTTTCATGGTTATATCTTGGTTTTTAGGTTTAGGTATAGGTTTAGGTTTTGGCTTATGTTTTAGCTTATGTTTTGGCTTATGTTTTAGCTTATGTTTTGGCTTATTTTTAGCTTATGTTTTGGCTTATTTTTAGCTTATGTTTTGGCTTATTTTTAGATTTATGATTAGGTTTATGTTTAGGTTTATGATTAGGTTTATGTTTATGATTATGTTTAGGTTTTGTTTAGGATTATTTTAGGTTTATGATGTAGGTTCATGTTTAGGTTTTATTTCAAGATTTTATCTGGGTTAATACATCCAGATTTTTTTGAGTATATTGTCGCTTATTGTAAAATTTTGTAGGGGAACCCGGTACCGACCATTTTTGCTTTCGGCAGGTACCGACCATTTTTTTGTCTTTATTTTTTGCGGTTGACGATTTCTGCGATTATTTCTTTTTCCGGGGTGACATAGAGGGTCTGGTGGTTATCATAATAGACTATGCCCGGTTTGGCTCCCTTGGGTTTTCTGACATTTTCGATTTCGGTGTAGTCGACAGGGACATTGCTGGACTGGCGGGCTTTGCTGAAGTAGGCTGCCAGCAGGGCGGCCTCTTCAATGGTGGTCTGCGGGATCTCCTGGCTGGTGTGATTTTTGATTATGACATGGGAGCCGGCGATTTTGCGGGTATGGACCCAGATATCACCCTGGCTGGCTATTTTTTTGGTCAGCCTGTCGTTCTGGCGGTTGTTTCTGCCGACCAGGATTTGAAAACCGTCGGCGGAGTAATATTTCCGGGGAGGCGCTTTGCTGGCGGATTTCCGGGAGGGCTGCTGCTGATCTTTGAGATAGTTTTCTTCCCGCAGTTCTTCGGTGATTTCAGCCAGATCCTCACTGGTCTCTGCCTGATCGATCTCCAGCTCCACCCGCTGAAGGTATTTATCTTCGTGGCGCAGCCGGGCCAGTTCCCGGATTAAATGGTCCCGGCTTTTTTTGAGTTTGCTGTGTTTTTTAAAGAGCCGGGTGATATTTTCTCCAGGACTTTTTTCGGGATTGAGAGGGATGGTGATTTCGGGCTGATCTTCCTGATAATAATCAACTACCTTTATCTCTTGCTGGCCCGGAGATATCTTGTGTTTCTGTGATTTTAAAAGTTCGCCCCATCTCTGATATTTGTCTGCCTCTGAACTGGCCTCAAGTTTTTCCCGCACCTTATTCTGCTGGTTGTGATTTTTCTCAAGATAGTTATTGATAATGCTCTGGAGCCGCTCCTTTTCCCGGAGAAAGTCCTTTTTTAAAATGTGTTCCCGGTAATAGAAGTCAAAGAGCTCTTTCAGGGAGGGGAAGTGGAGATCCTCAACTTCGGGCTGATGTTTCAGGGGGAAGGCTGATTGATAGACTATTTCGCCCTCCCTATCCTGGCCCAGCACCGGCTGAAAATCTTCTTTTTTGATTAATTCCAGGTAGTTAAAGAGGCTGTCTTTAATGGCAGTCTCCTCGGGGCGGGAAAGTTCATGATAGTTTATTTCAGGGTCAACCCCGGCCTGATAGACTATCTCCCGGGCTGATTCGGGGCCGATTCCCTGAACATTATTGAGGATGGCCCGGAAGGCATACTTGCGGAAATCATCGCCCAGTCTCTCCCACCAGATATCTTCGGTCAGCTCAAAGGGATTGACCTTATCCTGGGCAGGAGGATAGCGGTAACCGGCGCCAGGGATCAACTCCCGGGCCGATTTATCATCGGGCCCCAGCCGTTTCATGGCATCGAGCACGGTGCCGCCGGAATCCACCAGAATTACATTGCTGTAGCGGCCCATGATCTCCAGATAAAGACGATAAACTGTGGTATTGCTTGCAATATCAACCTCAAGCATTCTTTCCAGACCGGGTTGAGTGATATCCTTAATCAAGCCGTGGGTAAGGTGCTTGCGCAGCACCATGGCAAAGGTCGGGGGCTGAGGAGGATTGTCAAAACTGATATCGGAAATATGAACCCGGGACTGCCGGGGATCGATCACGGTCAGCAGCTGATAATTCTGCTGATTATTTCTCAGATCTATGGTGAGAAAATTCTTTTTTGGCTGGTAAACTTTATTTATTTTGGCTCCCAGCAGCTCTCTGGAGAGTTCCTGGCGGCAGGCTGCCAGCATTATTCCATCTATTGCCATAATGATCACCTCATAACATAACGATATCATCTAGAAATTATCTTGTAAATAAGGGCCGGCAACTTTCTTGCTTAAAAGATATTACTGTGTTATTATTATTTAAAATAGAAAGATTATAGCACCAGGATAGCAGTTAACTCAAGTCTTCACGGTTTTACTCAGCTTTAATTGTTCTAGATAGCCTATACGGGCTGGCAAACCGGTTCCAGGTAGAAAAACAGTAAAACAGGGGAAGAGCGTAAAATTAAGCCAGGATAAAAGTAAGGAGGGCTATTATGAAGGTCAAGCTGATAAATATTGGTTTTGGCAATATTGTGGCCGGCAACAGGGTCATAGCTGTGGTCAGTCCGGAATCAGCCCCGATTAAGAGAATTATTCAGGAAGCCCGGGAACGGGGTATGCTGGTAGATGCCACCTACGGCCGTCGGACCAGAGCTGTTATTATTACTGATAGCGACCATATTATTCTTTCGGCCATTCAGCCGGAAACAGTGAGCCACCGGTTGAGTGACGAAGAAGAGGAGTAAAAATTACCGGAGGTGAGCCTGTGTCTCAAGGTATTTTGTTTGTCCTTTCCGGGCCCTCAGGCGTGGGGAAGGGGACGGTACTGGACCGGCTTTTTGAGAATTATAACGGTGTAAACTATTCTGTATCGATGACCACCCGGGAGCCGCGCCAGGGTGAGGTTGAGGGTGAAGATTATTTTTTTGTCTCCGAAGAAAAATTTAAAGAAATTCTGTCCAGGGATGGTTTTATCGAGTCGGCCCGGGTCCACGGCAACTATTATGGCACCCCCCGCAGTTTTGTGGAGGAGACTCTGGCCCGGGGAGAGGATATCATCCTGGAGATAGATATTCAGGGGGCCAATCAGGTCCGGGAAATTTTTCCTGAAGCAGTCTTTATTTTTCTTAAACCCCCTTCCCTTGAGGTTTTGGGCAGAAGGCTGGATGAGAGAGGAACTGAATCCCGAAAATCCCGGGAAACCCGGCTGGAAAATGCCAGGGCTGAGATGGCTGAGTCCGAGAAATATGACCATGTGGTGTTAAATGATGAACTGGATCAGGCAGTGGCGAAATTAAAAGAAATTATTGAAAGAGAGAAAAAAAGGAGGAAATAATATGATTTCCAGACCTTCCTTGAATGATCTTAAAGATAAGGCAGACAGCCCCTTTACCATAGTGATCATGGCTGCCCGGAGAGCCAGGAATCTCAATGAGGGCGGCCGGGAGCTTTTAAAGGAGTATCAGGGGAAAAAACCGGTTTCTAAAAGCCTGGAAGAGATTGCGGCCGATGTGATTTCCTATGAGAAGAATAAACCCAACAGTGTTAAATAACAGAGGCCGGGCTTTAAATAATTTTGAGCAATTATAAAAATTTATCATCAAATTTTTTGCAATATAACTTTTGATTAAAAATATCAGAGTAAGTTTCACGGTAAAATATAGGGGTAAAAGATAACGGCAAAATATCACGATTAAGGAAATTAAGGTTAAGTAAGGAGATAAGACAATGGGTAAAAACATTCTGCTGGGGATAACCGGCGGTATTGCGGCCTATAAGACGGCGGCAGCGGCCAGTGCGCTGACCAAGCTGGGTCATAATGTATTAACAGTGATGACCGAATCTGCCTGTGAATTCATCACTCCTATGACCCTGCAGTCCTTAACCGGCAATCCAGTGGAGGTGGAGATGTTCAGCCCTCCCGAGCGGTTTGAGGTCAAGCACATCAGCCTGGCTGATAGGGCTGATGTAACACTGGTGGCGCCGGCTACTGGCAATTTCATCGGCAAGCTGGCCGGGGGAATTGCCGATGACCTGCTCTCAACTATAATAATGGCCACCAGGTCAAAGGTGCTGATTGCTCCGGCCATGAATGTTAATATGTACCAGGATGCTTCGCTGCAGGAAAATCTTGCAATCCTGGAGGAGCGGGGCTACCAGATAATCGAGCCGGAAAGCGGCTATCTGGCCTGCGGTTATGAGGGGTCAGGTCGAATGCCGGAAGCGGAAACTCTGGTTAAAAGAGTCCAGGAACACCTGACTGTCAAGGATCTCTCCCGGTTTAAGGTATTGATTACTGCCGGACCTACCAGGGAGCCTCTGGATCCTGTGAGGTTTTTCTCCAATTATTCCAGCGGCAGGATGGGCTATGCCCTGGCTGAGAGAGCAGCGGTCCGGGGAGCAGAGGTGACTCTGATCTCAGGCCCTACGGCCTTAGATCCCCCACCAGGAGTACGGCTGATAGGGGTGGAACAGGCCCGGGAAATGAAGGAGATTGTTATGGAGGAGCTTGCCGGTAAAGATGCAATCATCATGGCTGCTGCCGTAGCCGATTATCGGCCGGCCGATTATCAGGAGGAGAAGATAAAAAAACAGGAGCAGGAGCTGAATCAGGTTGCTCTTAAAGAAAATCCCGATATTCTCAGTGCTGTCAGAGAAAACAAAACTGAGGAGCAGGTGCTGGTGGGCTTTGCTGCTGAAAGCGGCAGAATTCTGGAAAGGGGTCGGGATAAATTCAGAAGTAAAGCACCTGATATGCTTGTGGTTAACGATATTTCCCGCTCTGATCGAGGCTTTGCTGCTGAAACCAATGCTGGATATATTCTGACCGGAGATAAAGAACTTGAGCTGTCATTAAGAAGCAAGATCAAATTTGCAGAAGCTGTTCTGGATGAAATCAAGGAACTGGCTTTTCAAGCTGGAGGTTGATATTTTATGGATCCTGTTGCCTTTACCATCGGCCCTCTCTCGGTCAGATGGTACGGAATTTTAATTGTTCTGGGAATCATATCCGGTCTGGCTTACCTGATTTTTCAGGGAAAAAAAGAGGGGTATGATAGCGAAATCTGGCTGGATTTTCTCTTGATCTCTCTGCCCCTGGGTTTTCTCGGAGCCCGGCTTTATTATGTGATCTTCAACTATGATTATTATCTGGCCAATCCCGGTCAGATTATTAATGTTCGGGGTGGAGGTCTGGCCATTCACGGTGGAGTCCTGGTAGGGCTGCTTGTTACCTTTCTATTTTTTAAAAGAAGAAATCGGGGTTATTTAAAAACACTGGATCTCCTGGCACCTGCTATACTGCTTGCCCAGGGTATTGGGCGCTGGGGCAATTTTATCAATCAGGAGGCCTACGGTTATGCTGTTTCGGCAGAAACACTGGGCTGGCTGCCGGAGTTCATCAGAGAGGGCATGTATATTGAAGGCTCCTATCATCATCCAGCCTTTCTTTACCAGTCCCTCTGGAATTTCTTTATCTTTGGGCTGATTTATTTTTTTGTCAACAGCAGATTTTACCGGCCCGGCAGGGGTCTGGCCTTATATTTAATAGGTTATTCTGCCGGCCGCTTTGTGATAGAAGGAATCCGGCTGGACAGCCTTTACCTGGGAGGTTTTAGAATTGCCCAGCTGATCAGTCTGGCAATGATCGCTGCCGGTCTGGGGCTTTTCTATTATACGACCAAGAATAAGGAGAGACTGGAGAGAGGTTAAATTTCTGAGAAGCTTTGTTTTTTGCATTGTCTGCCTATAAAGCAGGTAGAAATTAATGGACAGGTAAAATGTTTTTATTTTATTGTCTGGATTCAGATCATTGTATGGATACAGAGTGATAAAAATCAACAGGCCAGGAAAGGAGTTAGCCATGAAGGGAAGGCATTTAATAACTTCGGAATCAGTAACAGAAGGACATCCCGATAAACTGGCAGATCAGATTTCTGATGCTATACTGGATAATATTCTAACCGAGGATCCCGAAGCCCGGGTAGCCTGTGAAACCTTTGTTACTACGGGTCTGATTCTGGTATCAGGGGAGATAACCACAGACTGCTATGTTGATATAACGGAGATAGCCCGGCAGAAGGTGGTTGATATAGGCTATAACCGGGCCAAATATGGTTTTGATGGTGAAACCTGTGCTGTTTTAACGGCAATTGACGAACAATCCGGGGATATTGCCCAGGGGGTCGATGAAGCAAAAAATGCCTCTCAGGGTGAGAAGGAACTGGGTGCAGGAGATCAGGGGATTATGTTCGGCTATGCCTGCCGGGAGACTCCGGAACTTATGCCCCTGCCAATTACCCTGGCTCACAGGCTGGCCCGCCAGCTGGCCCGGGTTCGCAAGGATAAAATTTTAAGCTACCTGAGGCCCGATGGCAAGACCCAGGTAACTGTGGAATACGATGGTGATAGAGCGGTGAGAATTGATAAGATTGTGGTGTCAGCCCAGCACCATCCCGATGTCAGGCTGGAAAAACTTGAGAAGGATCTGATCAGGCATGTCATCCAGGAGGTCATTCCCGAAGAGATGCTTGACACTGAGACAGAATATTTAATCAATCCCACCGGCAGGTTTGTGATAGGCGGACCCCACGGAGATGCCGGACTAACAGGCCGCAAAATTATCGTAGATACCTACGGTGGTGTGGCCCGCCACGGCGGCGGTTGTTTTTCCGGTAAGGACGCCACCAAGGTTGATAGATCAGCTACCTATGCTGCCAGGTATGTGGCGAAAAATATTGTGGCAGCCGGACTGGCTGATAAATGTGAGGTTCAGCTTTCCTATGCCATCGGAGTTGCCAGACCGCTGTCAATCATGGTGGAAACCTTCGGCACCGGCAAAATACCGGAACCCGAGCTGGTCAGGCTGGTGCGGGAGCACTTTGATCTCAGACCGGCCAGCATTATCGATAAGCTTAAGTTGCGAAAACCGATTTTTCAGCAGGTAGCGGCCTACGGACATTTTGGCCGTCCGGACCTCGACCTTCCCTGGGAAAGGACAGATAAAGCCGAGGCGCTTAAAGAGGCCCTGACAGAATAGGAGAAGAAACCGGCAGCCGGGAGCCTGAAACCGGCTGTCCTTATTTAATTTTAAGTTTTTGCACCGGAGATTTTAGCTGGAGGGAAAAGTGTGGAGTACAGCTATTTAAAGATAACCGTGAATGTTCCTGTAGCCGGTGATCGGGGGGAATATACCTATCTGCCGGCCGAAGGTAATACTGCAGCTGATTATCAGATTGGTGATGTGCTGGAAGTTCCCTTTGGCCGCCAGGGAATGGTTAAGGGATATCTTACTGGTTTTACCAGGACAACCGATCTGGCTGCTGATAAATTGAAGGAGGTTGGCGGCAAAGTTTCCCGCCAGCCTGTCTTTGATTCCAGGCTGCTGGAAGCCCTTTCCCGGATGGGGGATTATTATGACGTCAGTCTTTTAAGTCTTATCAGCGCTGCCCTGCCGAAGGGAGCTGATTCTGGAGGCCGTCAGAGCAGAAAAGTGCTGGCCTACAGTCTGAATTTTTCCCGGGAAAGGATTGAAGAGGTAAAGGAAGAGCTCAACAAACAGGCAACTGCCCAGTTAAGGGTGCTTGAGGTGCTGGAAAATTCCGAGGAAGACTGGCTCCCGGCGGTGGAACTGCTGGAAGCAGCAGATACCAGCAGGAGTACCCTTATCAGTCTGGAGGAGAAAGATTTGCTCCGGAGAAAAAAACTAAGACTGTGGCGAAAGCCGGCCTACTGCCTGAGACATAAAGGGCAGGAGCGGAAGAGCTCTGGAGAATTAGAGAGCAGCAAATCACAGCAGGAGCAGGGGAGTTCTTCGGAAATCACTCTCAATCAGCATCAGCGTCAGGCTCTGGAAAAGATTGAATCGGAGCTGAAAATTAAGGATAACCCGGTTTTTCTGCTGCACGGAGTTACCGGCAGCGGGAAAACCGAGGTCTATCTGAGATTGATCAGAAAAACCTTAAAGCAGGAGAAAAGTGCTATTCTGCTGGTACCTGAGATATCTCTGACACCCTATCTGGTTGATTTCTTTTATTCCCGCTTTCCCGGCACCCTGGCTCTGATGCACAGCGGGCTCTCAACCGGGGAAAGGCTCGATGAATGGGAAAGGATCAGAGAGGGAGAGGCCAGGCTTGTGATCGGGGCCCGGTCAGCTGTCTTTGCTCCGGTTAAGGATCCTGGTTTAATTATTATCGATGAAGAGCATGAAAACACCTATAAGCAGAGCAACTATCCCTGCTATCACGCCCGGGGAGCGGCGGTAATCAGATCTCAGGTGGAAAAATTCCCGGTGCTGCTGGGGTCTGCCACTCCCTCGCTGGAGAGCTATTATTTTGCCCGCCAGGGGCATTACAGCTATATTTCCCTGCCGGAGAGAGCCGGTGAAGGGGAGATGCCTGATAGACGAATAATAGATATGAAAGAAGAGATCAAAGAGGGTAATTATGGAATTTTAAGCGCCCCCTTAAAGCTGGCAATACAAAGACGTCTGGAAGAGGGTGAGCAGGTGCTGCTCTTTCTCAACAGAAGGGGTTTTGCTTCCTTTATACTCTGCCAGCACTGCGGGGAGACAATTAAATGCAATAACTGTGATATAACGCTGACCTATCATAAAGGGGAGAACAGCCTGCGCTGTCATTACTGCGATTATCAGCGGCCTGTTCCTGAAGAGTGTCCGGAGTGCTCGAGTAAAATTCTCCAGGATTTTGGTGCCGGCACCGAGAGGGTGGAGGATACGGTGGCCGGTCTCTTTCCTGGAGCCCGGGTTTCCCGGATGGATCTAGATACCACCGGCCGCAAGGACTCTCACCGGAAAATTTTAAGCCAGGTCGATCAGGGTGAGGTTGATATTTTGATCGGCACCCAGATGATAGCCAAGGGTCATGATTTTCATAATATCACCCTGGTAGGGGTGCTGGGGACCGATCTGATTTTAAATCTGCCGGATTTTCGTTCAGCCGAAAGAACCTTTCAGCTGATAAATCAGGTCTCAGGGCGAGCCGGTCGGGGGTCCAAACCCGGTGAGGTTTTAATTCAAACTTACAATCCCGATAACTTTGTGCTGCAGGCAGCCCGGGAAAATCTTCCGGAAAAATTTTATCAGCAGGAACTGAGACTGCGGGAAAACCTTTTTTATCCTCCAGTCAGCAGACTGGTTAGAATTTTACTGCGGGGCGAGGAAGAAAATGATTTAATGAAAACAGCAGAGAAAATTAGAAAATCCTTTGCCGGAAGCTGGTATCAAAGGTTGAAGATCCTGGGCCCGGCACCATCTCCTCTCTTGAAAATCAGAGGAGAATACCGATATCATATTCTCCTCTTTTTCAGCAGCACCGCTGAAAGGATGAGATATCTTCCGGAAGTCAGAGAGGAAGTTGAAAAACTCTGTTCCCGGGGTGTGGAATTGCTGGTTGATGTAGACCCGCTTTCAATGTTATAATTATTAAGAATGTAGTAAGCTGGAGGTGATGTAGATGGCCGTTATGCCGGTCAGAAAAATTGGTGATCCTGTGCTGAGAAGTGAGGCCAGGCCGGTGCAGCAGATAACAGAAAAAACCAGAACTCTGGTGGAGAATTTAGAGGATACTCTCCGCAGTGAAGAAGGTTTGGGTCTGGCTGCCAATCAGATAGGAGTGCTGCAGCGGGTTGTGGTTGTTAAGGAAGAGGAGGAAATGATTGAACTCATAAATCCTGAAATAATTGCTGAAGATGGCAGCACCATAGAGCGGGAGGGCTGCTTAAGTGTGCCGGAACGGGAAGCTCCGGTAGCCCGGGCTGAAAATATTACAGTGCGCTATCTTGACCTTGAAAAGAGAGAAATTACCCGGGAATTTTCCGGATTGACTGCCCGGGTTATCCAGCACGAAATAGATCATCTGGATGGTATTTTGTTTGTCGATAAGATAATTGATATTTCTGCTGTCAGTCCGCAGCAGATGGAGTAAAACTAACGGGGTTTCGGGGGGAATAATTGTGAAAGTTGTTTTTCTGGGCAGTCCGGAATTTGCTCTGCATTCTTTAAAAAAACTATACCGGGCCTCTCAGGTCGAGCTGGTTCTGGTGGTCAGTCAACCTCCCAGAAAGAAGGGGCGGGGCCAGCAGCAGCAGCCCACTCCGGTGGGCAGTTTTGCCCGGGAGAAAGGGCTTGATCTTCTGGAAATTGCTGATATAAATAGCGAAACCGGTTTGAGTAAAATAGAGAAAATTAGACCGGATTACCTGGTTGTGGTGGCTTTCGGTCAGATTCTCAAGGCAGAGCTTTTAAAACTGCCCCGAAGGGCAGCGATTAACCTTCATGCCTCGCTGCTGCCCAAATACCGGGGTGCCAGCCCGATCAATCAGGCTCTGATTGAGGGAGAAAAATTTACGGGAGTTTCTACCATGTTGATGGATGAAGGGCTTGATACCGGTGATATTTTGCTGCAGTCCCGGGTTAGAATTGAGCCCGATGATACTGCCGGAAGCCTTCATGATAGGCTGGCCTTTGAGGGGGCAGAACTTCTGCTGAAAACCCTCTTAAAATATGATGAAGGTGAGATTGAGCCGGTTCCTCAAAAAGAAGAGAAAGCCAGTTATGCTGCCAGATTGTCCCGGGATGACGGCAGGATTGATTTTGCCCGTCCAGCCCGGGAGGTTTATAATTTTATCAGAGGAAATAACCCCTGGCCAGGGGCCTTTACCGGTTTTCGGGGTCAGAAGATTAAGGTCTGGCAGGCTGAAGTATCAGAAAGGGAGAGCGAGTCCAGCAAGCCAGGTTCTATTCTCAGGGCCAGCCCTGAGCAGGGACTTCTGGTGGCAACTGCTGATTACGGGCTCAAGCTGACAGAGCTCCAGCTTCCCGGCAAAAAAAGAATGTCGGCCCGGGATTTTGTCTGCGGCTATCAGCCTGAAGTCGGAGAAAGGCTGACAGCGCCTTAAGTTTTGCCTGCCGGAAAAAGTCAGCGCATTTCTACTGAAATCTGGAAATAATAGCGGATTAAACAGGTTAAAATTTGCCTGAAACAGGCTTGAAGATTTACCTGAGAAAGGAGTAAATTATGGCATTCTGGCTGCTGATTTTGCTGCTAATATTTTTCTTTCCCTTTTTATTCTGGCCTTTTTTGCTGTTTTTACTTCTCTTAATACCGCTTAAACTGACGATGGCTTCCCTGGGCACCCTGCTGGTTGCTCCCGGACAGCTGCTCCGGATTGCCAGAAATCCCAGCCTGAGAAAAAATCATGCTCTGGAGCATGCAACTATCAATGTGCTGGAAGAAAGATTTAACTATCATCAGCTGGCCGGTTATGCCGAAGATGAAGGTTTTTTTATCATGGGACTGCAGAGCCCGGAGCAGGTTGAAATGGCAGCCCGGGAGGGCCTTAAGCGCCTCAAGAACGGCGAAAGGGAGCTGGTAATTCATGACAGGTGCGGGACCACCATAACAGCCGCTAACCTGGCTTCGGCGGTATTATTTTTACTGCTGTTATTTTTAAGCGGTATGTTTACCCTCTGGACCATGCTGGCCGCCGTTGTGCTGGCAAATTTTGTAGGGCCTGCTCTGGGGCGGTTTATGCAGAAAAACATTACCACCTCTGCTGAGGTGGATGAGGTGGAGATTATCGGAGCTGAAATTGATAGAGGTGGAAGAGGCGGATTCTGGCAGTCAGGCGGGGGAAAGATCTATGTCAGAACCAGAGAAATACCCTATGCCACGGTTTTGAGATAATCAGCTGCTGCAGAGGAGAGATTAGACTGAAGGGGATTTTTAATGAAGGAATTAAAGGGCTACAGCGCTGCTGAACTGGAAGAAAAGCTAAAGCAGGAAGGTTTTGCCGGTTATCGAGCCCGGCAGATTTTTAACTGGCTTTACAGCAATCTGGCAGCAGCACCGGAAGAGATGAATAATCTGCCGGATAATCTTAAAGACTGGCTCCGGGAGAATTTAAGCTATCATCTGCTGGAGCTTAAGGAGGAAAAAAGGGCTGCTGATGGGACTATAAACTTCCTCTGGAGATTAAAAGATGGCAGATTGATAGAGAGTGTTCTTTTGCCCCAGCGTGTTTCTGATAAATNTACAGCCTGCATCTCATCCCAGGTGGGCTGTCAGCTGGGCTGTAAATTCTGTGCGACCGGCCTGCAGGGCTGGGAGAGGGATCTGACAGCTGGAGAGATTGTCGACCAGGTCTGGCAGTCGGCCGCTTATTTAAAAAGAACCGTCAGAACTGCTGAAGATTCCAGGAATAACGAAAAAGGTATTCGCAACCTGGTTTTTATGGGAATGGGTGAGCCTTTATTGAATTATCAGGCAGTTCGGCAGGCCGTTGAGATTCTGGGCAGCAAAGAGGGATTTAATATCGGCAGCCGCCGGATAACAATCTCTACAGCCGGGATTATTCCCGGCATTAAGAAAATGTCCCGGGATATGCCCCAGGTCGAGCTGGCTCTCTCACTGCATGCTGCCAATGACAGACTGCGCAGCAGGCTGGTTCCTCTGAATAAAAAATACAACCTGCAGCAGCTGCATCAGGCTTTAGGGGAATATCTGGCTGTCACCGGTCGGCGAATTACGGTGGAATATGCTCTGATTCAGGAAGTAAACGATAGTGAGAAGCAGGCTCGAGAACTGGTTGACTGGCTGGAGGGGCTGACGGCATTTGTGAATTTAATCCCCTTAAATCCGGTGGAGGGGCAGAAGTTTGAAGGCTCAACTGAAGGCAGGATTGAAAAATTCAAAAAGATATTATTTCAAGCAGGGTATCCGGTGCAGATCAGGCAGAGCAGAGGGCAGGAGATTAAAGCTGCCTGCGGACAGCTTAAAGAGACCGGTGTTGAAAAAAGTGAGTAAAGGAAAGCAGAAGAGGGGGCAGATGAGGTCATGAAACTCTGGGGCTCTTCCGATTGTGGTAGACTGCGAGAAAAAAATGAAGACGATTATTTAATTGTCAGAGATTTCCCGGCGGTCTTTGCAGTTGCAGATGGTATGGGGGGACATCAGGCCGGTGAGGTGGCCAGTGCTACTGCCATTGCTCTGATAGAGGAATATGATTTTAATTTTAAAGAGGATCCGGTCAGTCAGCTGAAAAATCTGATTGATTCTATCAATCAGGAGATTATTTCCCGGGGGAATAAAAATCCTGAATACCGGGGAATGGGAACCACATTAACCCTGGGAGTAAAAACCGGAGAACAGATCTGTTACGGTCATGTTGGAGACAGCCGTTTTTATCTCTTGAGAGATGGTAAGCTCAGGAAGATAACCAGAGATCATTCTTTAGTCGGCAGGATGGTGGAGGAGGGTAAAATCACCCCTGAAGAGGCTTTTCAGCATCCCCGGAGCAATGTGCTGACCCAGGCTCTGGGGCTGGAACAGGATCTGGAGATCGACAGCGACTGCTTTGAGATCAGGGGCGGAGATCTGGTGCTGCTCTGCACCGACGGCCTTACCGATATGCTGAGAGAAGCTGAGATAGAAAATCTAATCAATTTGGAATACCCTGATCCGGAAAAGATTACTGAAAGGCTGACTGCTGAGGCTCTGGCTTCAGGAGGCAGTGATAATATTACCATCGTAACCGGAATTATAGATGATAATGGAAGTGATTGTGGTGCCTGATGTGATAAATAATCGTTATAAAATCATTAGAGAGCTGGGGCGGGGAGGCATGGCTGTGGTTTATGAGGCTACCGATCTGCTGCTGGACCGCAGGGTTGCCCTCAAAATGCTGAAGGAAGAGTATGCCAGTGATGAGGATTTTATCAAAAAGATCAAGCTGGAAGCTCGTGCCGTAGCCCGGATATCTCATCCCAATGTGGTTAATATTTATGATATCAGTCTGGAGGATGGTAACTATTATCTGGTGATGGAAAATATTGAAGGGGAAAATCTCAAGGATATAGTTTCCCGCCGGGAGAAGATTCCGGTAATTGAAGCCCTGGATATAGCCTCGCAGATCTGCTCAGCGCTGATGGTGGCTCACCGCAGTAATATTGTTCACTGTGATATCAAACCTCATAACATTATTGTTACTCCTCAAAACCAGGTCAAGGTTACCGATTTTGGAATAGCCAGAGCTGTCAGTTCTTCCAGCAAACTTGATATTACCGCTTCAGTGGAGGGCAGCGCTCATTATTTTTCTCCGGAACAGGCCCGGGGAGCAGAAATTACTCCTCTCAGTGATATTTATTCTCTGGGTGTGGTGCTCTACGAGATGCTGACAGGTCAGCTGCCCTTTACCGGCAAGACAGCTGTCAACGTGGCTCTCAAGCATATCAATGAAAAACCGGAAAGAATAAAACTCCGGGAAGAGGGAGTACCGGAAGAGGTTCAGGAGCTGGTGATGAGGGCACTGGCAAAGAGGCCGGAGGATCGTTTTCAGGGGGCTCTGGCAATGAGAAATGCCATTAAAAGCGCTCTGGCGGCTGCCCGGGAGAAAAAACGCAGCAGGGAAGAGGAAGATTCAGGAGAGTCTACCGGGGAGGAGCTTGAGAAAACCATCATTCACAGCCGCTCTCCCGGAGAGATGCTGGAAAGAATGAAAGAACAGGATTCCAGAGATATTCAGGCTGAAGATGACGCAGTTGCGGCTGGTTCAGCTCAAGAACAAAAGCAGGAACAGGCCGGTCAGGCTATGAAAAAACGGGCCAGGCTGATTTTTACTGCAGTTATTGTTATTTTTGGCCTGCTGGTGGTGGCCTATTTTTCCTATACTATTTTTATGGATGTTCCGGTGGTAGAGGTTCCCGATGTTGTGGGCTATGATCTGGCTGAAGCAGAGAGCATTCTTCAGCAGGAGGGTCTGAATTATGCAGTTGCCGAGGAGAGAATTAATCACCCCGAGCTGGAAGAGAACAAAGTAGTCAACCAGTCTCCAGCAGCAGGTGAGGAGATCAGGCAGGCCCGGGAGATCACCCTGGTTATCAGCGCCGGACCGGAATATGTAGAGATTCCTGACCTGGAAAATATGACTCTGCGGGAAGCCCGGATT
>SL_8KL_010_SEDDRAFT_10000687_pt1 | contig 29587 bp, 28 predicted proteins | sample SodLakKL_010_SED_4_FD_11160 | JGI IMG/M metagenome (IMG submission 11160) | reverse complement strand
GATACCATGGAGCGGGTCGCTCTCCTGGAAAGGGCGGGAGTGGATGTGATAGTGGTTGATACTGCTCATGGCCATTCCCGGCGGGTACTTGAAACCGTAGAACAGATAAAGAGGGAATATCCTGAACTGCAGCTTATTGCAGGTAATGTAGCTACCCCGGAGGGCACTGAAGCTCTTATAGAAGCCGGGGTAGATGCAGTCAAGGTTGGGATTGGACCCGGTTCCATCTGTACCACCCGGGTAATAGCCGGGATTGGAGTGCCACAGATTACCGCGGTCCATGACTGCTATCTCCGGGCCCGGGACCACAATGTTCCCATTATTGCTGACGGAGGAATCAAACACTCCGGGGATATTACCAAGGCCCTGGCTGCTGGCGCTGCTACTGTTATGCTGGGAAGTCTGTTTGCAGGTACCGAGGAAAGCCCGGGGGAACTGGAAATATACAAAGGGCGTAGTTACAAAGTTTATCGAGGCATGGGCTCCCTGGGAGCCATGGGCGAAGGCAGCAGCGACCGTTATTTCCAGGAAAATGGGAAAAAACTGGTACCCGAAGGCATTGAAGGGCGGGTGCCCCACAAGGGGCCCCTGGCCGAAACCGTATATCAACTGGTGGGAGGCCTGAGGGCAGGTATGGGCTATTGTGGAACTCCCGATATAAGGGCTCTACAGGAGCACAGCACCTTCATGAAAATTACCAATGCAGGGCTGCGGGAAAGCCATCCCCACGATGTTACCATAACCAAGGAATCACCTAATTACATGGTAGATTGAAAGGACGGGGGCAACCCCGTCCTTGTTTGATATTGCCGGTTAATATGCAGAAAAACTCTGTTCCATTTTCTTGATCTATTATACAGGTATTAGACCGGGCAAAGGAGAATAAAATTAAATAGCGAATAATGCAAGGAGGACCGGCACCATGGATGGAGGTTTTTTCATTTCTTTAGAGGGGCCCGAGGGTTCAGGTAAAACAACTCAGGCCCGGGCCCTGGAAAAGGCCCTGCAGGAGCAGGGCTATCCGGTGCGCCTGGTCCGGGAACCCGGGGCCACTGCTTTAGGGGAAGAGATCCGCCAGGTTCTATTGCGTAAAGGGCGAGAAATGGTTTACCTGGCTGAACTTCTACTCTATCAGGCCGCTCGAGCCCAGAATACCCGGGAAAATATAATTCCCTTTCTCCAGGAGGGAGGCATAGTTATCAGTGATCGCTATGCTGATTCTTCGGTTGCCTATCAGGGCTATGGGCGGGGTTTGCCCCGCTGCGAGATTGAACGGATCAATAACATGGTTTGTTATGGGGTCCAGCCTGATCTGACCATTCTTCTGGACCTGGATCCCCGGCTTGGTTTAGCCCGGGGCAATCGGGAAGAATTTGATCGCCTGGAACAGGAGAACCTGGAATTTCACCGCAGGGTTCGGGAAGGGTACCTGATATTGAGCCGGGAACGGGATAATTACCTGTTGTTACCGGCCACAGAAGAACCTGAGATTCTCCAGGAAAAAATCCTGGAGGCAGTTTTACCCCTGCTAGCAGGCAGGGTGGAGAGGGAAAGGGGGAGCAACAATGAAACTGGTGATTGCGGTGGTTGATGATAAGGATGCGGTGGATTTAATGAATGACCTGGTGGAGAATGAATTACAGGTTACCAAGCTGGCCAGTACCGGAGGGTTTTTACGGGAAGGGAATACTACCCTGATGATTGGAACCCGGCCCGAGGACGTGGACCGCACCCTGGACATTATCCGCAATAACTGCAAATCCCGACAAAAAACGGTTACTCCCGTAGCCCCGGTAGGAAATACTCTGGATGTTAGTATGGCCTACCCTACCGAGGTGCAGGTGGGTGGAGCCACAGTTTTTGTTATCGATGTTGAAAGATGGGAGAAATTATAGGCCATGGTCCTGGAAAAAATAAAGGGCCAGGAGCGGGCCCGAAAAATCCTGGGCAGCCACCTGGAAAAAGGCCATTATCATCATGCCTATCTCTTTCACGGTCCGGGAGGAGTGGGCAAAAGAACAGCGGCCCGGCATTTTGCCCGCGCAATTTTTTGTGAGAATGAAGGACCGGAGGCCTGCGGAAACTGCAGGGCCTGTGGTCAATTTGATCGGGGTAATCATCCTGATTATCAGGAAATTGAAGCCGGGGATCGAACCATGGGTATTGAGATAATAAGGGAACTGCGGCGCTCTTTAACCCTCAAACCCTATCAGAGCCAGTACCGAATTTTCCTGATCTCCCAGGTGGAAAAGATGACCCCCCAGGCCGCCAATAGTTTTTTAAAATCCCTGGAGGAACCTCCTCCCTCTGTCATTTTTATCCTGACCACGGATAACCGCGAACTTTTATTGCCCACGATTAATTCTCGTGCTTTTCCCATTACCTTTAATTTCCTGGGCAAAAAGCTTATTGAATCATTCCTGGAAAAAGAATTTACCGACCCCCAGAAGGGCCGAATTATCGGCGAAATTTCCGGGGGCAGCCTGGGAGTAGCCTGCCAGCTACTGGAGGGAGATAATTTCCTGGAACAGAGGAAGGAATTGATTTCCCGCTGGTCGAAGATGGGAAAACAATCATTTTTGGAGGTCCATGACCTGGTGCAGTGGCTGGAAAAGGAATGGGAGGGAGATTATTACCTTTTTTTCCAGCTCCTCCAGTACTGGTTGCGGGACCTTTTTTACTGGAAGCATGGTCAGCAGGAAAATCTTCTCCATCAGGACTGCCTGGAATTCCTGGAGGATGAAGGGGAGCGCTGGAAAACAGAAGACCTGGAAAAGGCGCTGATCACCCTGGATCAACTGCAGCGGGAGAAGGATCGCAAGATTAACTGGCGTCTGGCTCTGGAAGCCGCGCTTTTACAAATAAATAGTTGGAGGCAATGATATAAATGCCAACAGTAGTTGGAGTTACGTTTAAATCTGCAGGAAAGGTTTATTATTTTGACCCCGCCGGCCATTCCCTGGTTTTTGGGGACTGGGTAATAGTAGAGACATCACGGGGTCTGGAAATCGGACAGGTGGTAATTACTGCTCGGGAAGTGCCGGAGGAAGATCTGGTCCCGCCTTTGAAACCGGTTTTAAGGGCGGCAACTGTAGATGACCTGGCCCAGATGGGTGCTAATCGCCAGCAGGAGCAGGAAGCTTTCGAAATCTGCCAGGAAAAAATAAACGAACATGGGCTGCCCATGAAGCTTATCGACGTAGAGTATACTTTTGACCGGAAAAAAGTAATTTTCTTCTTTACTGCCGAAGGACGGGTTGATTTCCGGGAACTGGTAAAGGATCTGGCCCGGGTATTCCGAACCCGGATTGAATTGCGGCAGATTGGGGTCCGGGATGAAGCCAAAATGATCGGGGGAATGGGGCCCTGCGGCCGCAGTCTCTGCTGTCAGAGTTTTTTGCGCAGCTTTGAGCCTGTTTCCATCCGCATGGCCAAGGCCCAGGATCTGGCCCTTAATCCGGCCAAAATTTCGGGAATCTGCGGTCGTTTGATGTGCTGTTTGCGCTATGAATCGGAAGCCTACGAAAATGGTGAATGCCCCAGGGGAAAGAACCGTTCCAGGGAAGCAGAGGAGGCAGAAAAAGATGAGTAAAGGGGGCAGATCCTCCGCAGAAAAAGATTTCTGGGCTCGTCTGGCGAGTGCCAGGAGGCTTTCAACCGCTGGGAAAAGAAATGGAACCGCCTGAAGGAAATGGCCAGAGACCTTTACCTGGAAAATCAGGAATTGAAAAGTGAAAATGAAGAGTTGAAGAATTTAATTCAGGGAGAGGAAAAAGAACCCGGCCGGCAGTGGGGATTGAGCAATCTGGAAAAACTGCACCGGGAGAATTATCATGTCTGCCCCCTGAATTTTGGGGCCCGCCGTGAGGGAGACTGCCTGTTCTGCCGGGAATTCCTGGAAAAAGCGGGTCGGGAGGAAGAAAAGTGACGGAGGAAATCCAGCCCCTGATCGGGCAAGATTTGCGGATAATTCAGCGACCCGGCCAGTACCGTTTTGGCCTGGAAGCGCTGCTCCTGGCAGCAATGGTTCGGGGAAAGCCTGAGGGTAAGGCCGCAGACCTGGGTAGTGGGGATGGGGTTATTCCCCTGCTTCTGGCCTACCGCAAGGTTAGAGAGGTAACCGGTTATGAGCTGCAGGAAGACCTGGTGAACATGGCCCGACGCAGTGCGGAATTGAATGGCCTGCAGGATCGGGTCCATTTTTTTCAGCAGGATATCCGCAGGATTCCCCAGGAGGTTGCTGGGGATGGTTTTGCGGTAGTTACTGCCAATCCTCCTTTTTTTCGGCCGGGGGAGGGACGGATCAGTTCCAATCAGAGCCTGGCCCTGGCCCGCCATGAACTGGCCTGCACCCTGGATGATTTTACCCGGGCCGCGGCCCATCTTTTGCGGGCAGGAGGCGATTTTTTTATTGCCTATCGGCCCGAACGTCTGGTAGATCTGATGCTAAAATGCCGGGAGACGGGCCTGGAACCCCGAATTTTGCAGCCGGTACAGTCCCGGCGGGGGCAGGAAATCAGCATGGTTCTCCTGGGCTGCCGGCGAGGAGCACGGCCTGGCCTGACCTGCCACTCCCCCCTGATAATCTACGAGGGGGAAGAATATTCCCCGGCAATGGCCGCCATTTATCGGGGGGAGGACCTGTTATGACCTGGACGGTTTATATCCTGCGCTGTGGTGATGAAACCCTCTATACCGGGATTGCCCGAGACCTGGAAAAGAGGTTGGAACAACACCGGGAAGGTGAGGGAGCCCGCTACACCAGGGGTCGGGGTCCCCTGGAACTGGTCTATCAGGAAAAGTTTGCCGATCGGGCCTCGGCGCAGAAAAGAGAAATGGAAATAAAGAAGATGGACCGTTCCCGGAAACTAAAATTACTGGGGTGAAAAAAAAATGGAACCTGGCAGACTATATCTCTGTGGGACACCCATCGGGAACCTGGAGGATATTACCCTGCGGGCCCTGCGGGTCCTGCGCGAAGCAGACTATATTGGGGCCGAAGATACCCGCTGGAGCAGAAAACTGCTGCAGCATTATAATATAAAAAAGCAGCCCTTCAGCTGTTATACTCACAATGAACTGCAAAGGGCGGATTGGATCAAAACCCGCCTGGAAAAAGGGGCCCGGGTGGCCCTGATTAGCAGCGCAGGGATGCCCACTATTTCTGATCCGGGGAGCATTCTGGTCGAGGAGGTTATGCGGGCGGGCTATGAAATCGAAATAATTCCCGGGCCCAGTGCAGTAACTGCTGCCCTGGCCCTTTCCGGCTGGGGGGGGCAGCAGTTTTATTTCGCGGGTTTCTTAGAGAAGCAGGGGAAAAAACGCAAAGAGGAACTGCAATTTATCACCAGCCTTAATTGCCCGACAGTTCTTTTTGAGTCGCCTTACCGTTTGCTGCAAACCCTGCAGGACCTGCAGGAGATAACCGGAGAAAAAAGGCAGGTCTTTTTAGCCCGGGAATTAACCAAGATTCATCAAGAAACAATAGGAGAAAGTATTGAAAATGTCATATCCCATCTAAAGAGACAGGATAAAGTGCGGGGGGAAATCACCCTGGTGCTGGAAGGTGCTCCCGAGGCCGAAAAAAAGAAAGAGACCGCGGAGGGTACGGTCCAGGTCCAGCAACTGGTGCAGGGCCTTCAGGATAGGGGATTGAGCAACCGCCAGGTAGTTGAAATCCTGCAGGAAAGCCTGAACTGGCCCCGAAACCGGATATATGATTTTGTCCACCAAAAAAATAAGGAGAGTTAACTCTCCTCAGGAATCCTTCATTATATCTACGCAATCCGGGCAAATATTCTTGTTTTTGAAAACAATGGTATTGGAAGCATTGCCGCAGAAAATACAGGCCGGTTCATACTTTTTTAGGATAATCATTTCGTCATCAACATAGATTTCCAGAGCATCTTTTTGGGCTATGCGCAGGGTCCGGCGCAGTTCTACGGGGATAACAACCCGTCCCAACTCGTCAACCTTACGGACGATACCGGTGGATTTCATCAATCTCCCTCCTTAATTTAGCAAATTTCGACACCGCTTTTATACAAATTATACTTTATTTTCCACAAAAAGTCAATAGACTTCCTGGCGGGTGTGATATCTTGACAAAACTCCTGTCTTCAAGTATATTAATTAGTAAGCTAAAAGCCAGGAAGGGAAGAGTAAGCTCCTGAAAGGTCCAACAGAGAGCCGCGGTAGGTGCAAGGCGGTGTCCCGGAGGGAGTTGAAGATGGCCCCGGAGCTCTGTGATTGAAAAAGGAGTAGGTCATAGCGGCAAGACCTCCGTTAACAGGTCAGGGTTTGTTTCTGAACAAACCTGGAAGAGAATCGGGCCTCGAGTCCGGTTGAATAAGGGTGGTACCGCGGTCCCTCGCCCCTTGTCGGGTGTTGGGATTTATTTTTTTTGAAGGAGGTTTTAACATGAAAGGCACCTATTATGTAACCACGCCCATCTATTATCCCAGCGGAAAACTCCATATCGGTCATACCTATACCACGGTGGCTGCCGATACCATTGCCCGCTACCGTCGTTTGCAGGGTTATGATGTATTCTTTCTCACCGGGACCGATGAGCACGGGCAGAAAATCGAACGCAAGGCCCGGGAGGAGGGTAAAAAACCCCAGGCCTATGTGGATGAGATTGTTTTCTGGATTAAAGATCTCTGGCGTTATTACAACATCTCCTACGATCGATTTATTCGCACCACTGAAGAAGAGCACAAAAAAGGGGTGCAGGAAATATTCCGGCGCCTGGAGGAAAAAGGGGATATTTACCGGGATAAATATTCCGGTTGGTACTGTGTTCCCTGTGAAACCTTCTGGATGGAGCGACAGCTGGAGGATAAAACCTGCCCGGACTGTCAACGGCCCGTAGAATGGATGGAAGAAGAAAGCTATTTTTTCCGACTCTCCAGTTATTCTGATCGGCTCCTGGAATATATAGAGAATAATCCGGGTTTTATCCAACCTGATACCCGCCGCAACGAGATGGTCAATTTTATCCGGCAGGGACTGGATGATCTTTGTATTTCCAGGACTTCTATAAACTGGGGGGTTCCACTACCCGGCACCGAAGATCACGTGGCTTATGTCTGGATTGATGCTCTCAGCAACTATTTAACCGGAATCAATTTCCCCGAGGGGAAAAAATTTAAAAAGTACTGGCCGGCAGATCTGCACCTGGTGGGCAAAGAAATAATGCGTTTTCATACCATAATATGGCCCATTATGCTCCTGGCCCTGGATTTGCCATTGCCCCGCCAGGTATTCGGGCACGGCTGGTTGATCCTGGAACAGGAAAAAATGTCGAAATCTCGGGGCAATGTAGTCGATCCCTTTGTCCTGGGAGAAGAATTCGGGGTTGACGCCATCCGCTATTATCTGCTGCGGGAGGTAGTTTTTGGTTCTGACGGCAACTACTCTCTACCCGCCCTGATCCGGCGCATAAATTATGATCTGGCCAATGACCTGGGTAATCTATTGCATCGAACCGTGACCATGATTGAAAAATACTTTAAGGGCAAAATTCCTCGACCCGGGAGCGAGGAAGGACCGGATAAAGAACTCAAATCTGAAGCCCGGAATGCTTTGCAGGAAATTGAAAGCAACCTGGACCACCTCTATTTCCAGAATAGCCTGGAAGCCCTCTGGAAATTTATCCGCCGCAGCAACAAGTATATTGATGAAACTCAACCGTGGATCCTGGCCCGGGAGGAAAGTCAACGGCCCCGCCTGGGAACCGTCCTCTACAATCTGGCCGGAGCTCTGCGGGTAATTGCCCTCTGCCTCAGGCCCTTTATGCCCGATACTCCCCATGCCATATGGAAGCAGCTGGGGCTGAAAAAAGATCTGAGCAAATTGCCCTGGCAGGAAGCCTATCGCTGGGAGGGCTTAACCNCTGGAGTTAAAGTCAAAAAGGGACAGCCCCTTTTCCCCCGCCTGGACCTGGNAGAATATGAGGATTGGGGCATAAAAGAGGTAAAGCAGGAAAAGGTAAAAAAGGTAGAAAAAGAGAATAGAGTACGGGAAAGNCCTGAAAAGGAGGAAAAGCTGCTTAAAATGGACCGGTTTAAGGAACTGGACTTGCTGGTGGCCCGCATTGAAAAGGCAGAACCGGTGGAGGGCAGCGATAATCTCTTATGCCTGCAGCTGTCCCTGGGCCGGGAGCAAAGGCAGGCAGTTGCCGGTCTGGCCCAGGAATATAAGCCGGAGGAATTAACCGGCCGCCATGTTGCTTTCCTGGCCAACCTGGAACCGGCCACAATTTTTGGGGTTCGTTCTGAGGGTATGGTCCTGGCTGCAGGAGAAAAGGGCAGGATGAAAATTGTCGAAATTCCAGGAGTTGAACCCGGCAGCCCGATCAGCTAATGGAGGAGGAAGGTTTATGCACTGGAAGGGTTTAATTGATACTCATGCCCACCTGGATTTTGCTGAAAATGATCAGGCCCGGAAGGAAATAATAGAACGGGCCCGCCAGGGTGGCGTTGAAATGATAATTAACATCGGCAGCAATATCAAATCTTCCCGGGAAACGGTACGGCTCCTGCGCAGCTTTCCAGATTTCCTCCGGGGAACGGTGGGGATCCATCCTCATAATGCCCGGGAAATGGATGGAGATATGCTGCGGGAAATAAGGGAGCTTTCTGCAGCCCCGGGGGTAGTAGCCCTGGGAGAAATGGGTCTCGATTTCCATTATGATAATTCCCCCCGGGATGATCAGAGGCGGGCTTTCCGGGCCCAACTGCGTCTGGCCCGAGAACTGGAAATGCCCGTGGTTATTCATTCTCGTTCTGCAGAAGGGGAGACTATTACCATACTCCGGGAAGAAGGGGTTCAGGAATCAGGTGGAGTAATGCACTGTTTTTCTGGTGGGGAAAAAACTGCGGATAAAACCCTGGAGATGGGTCTCTATCTGGCTTTTGGTGGAGTTATAACTTTTCCCCGGGCGGATAATTTACGGGCTATTGCTGCCCGGGTACCCCTGGATAGGCTTTTAATTGAAACCGACTGCCCCTACATGGCTCCGGTTCCCCACCGGGGTAAAACCAATGAGCCCTTGTTTGTAGGGCATGTAGCGGAAAAACTGGCGGAAATTCGGGAGGAGGGTCTGCAGGAAATTATTGATGCTACTGCAGCCAATGCCCGCCGATTATTTGGAATTTGATCCAGTTTAGCTCAACAGGAGACAGGATCTGAAAAGGAGGAAAAAAATGATTGGAGTTCAGGGACTGTATAAGGATTATGGAAGCAAAAAAGCCCTGCAGGGAATTGATTTTTCGGTAAAGGAAGGAGAGATTTTTGGCCTCCTGGGACCCAATGGGGCGGGTAAAACCACCACCCTCAAGATTTTGACCGGGCAGCTACTGCCCACTGCCGGTGGGGCCGAGGTGATGGGGCAGTCCCCCTGGGAACGTCCGGATGACTTGCGCCGGGAAATGGGAATTCTCCCCGAGCAAACCAACCACTATGAGCGGCTTACTGTAAAACAGAACCTGAAGCTTTTTCAGCGACTGCACGGGGTAGAAGGACGGGCTGTGCAGGAAATTATTAAGGAGGTGGAGCTGGAGTCACATCAGAATATGAAGGCAGGCAAATTATCCCGGGGGTTAAAACAACGCCTGCTCCTGGCCCGCACCCTTTTGCATAAACCCCGGCTCCTTTTTCTGGATGAACCCACCGGGGGATTGGATCCCGGTTCAGCCAGCAATCTCCACCGTCTTTTAAAAAAGCTCAATCAGGATGGGATCACCATAATCCTGACTTCCCATAACATGGAGGAGGTTGACCGGCTCTGCGGTCGGGTGGCCTTTCTGGATCACGGACAGATTGTAGCGGGGGGCAGTCCCCAGGAATTGAAACTCCAATATGGAGAAAAACGCCTGGAAGTTATGGTTGAAGAGGATGATGGCGAAAAACTGTATCAACTGGATCTTAATGGAGAAGAAAGCGGCGAAAGGGTACGGGAATGGATGGAGCAGAGCCGGGTTTTGTCGATCCATTCCATTGAACCCAGCCTGGCCGATATTTTTATTAAGGTAACGGGGAGGGAGAAAAATGACGGGGATGTTAAGTAGGACCGGCGCCATTTTTTTCAAAGAAATGCAGGATTTGAAGTCCAATCTCGGGGTTTTGATCATGTATATCATTCCCCTGGTTATTGTTCTCCTGTATCGTGGTTTTCTGGATGATATGCCTGCCGGTTTTACCCTTGGTTTTGGCCTTTTGTTCATGTTTACCCTGGTCGGGGTGTATGGTCCGGCCATTAATGTGGCGGAAGAAAAAGAAAAAAATACCCTGGAAGTTCTGATCCTGTCCCCGGCCCGCCCCCTGGAAATAATAATGGGGAAGGGCTTGATGGTTTTGATTACAACGGCAGTTGGGGGAGTTCTGGTTTACCTACTGTCGGGAGTTGGTGGCCTGGAATTGGGCTTAATTATACCTGCTGCCTTTTTGCTTTTGGGCGCCTGCATATTTTTGGGCATGGTTGTAGGTATACTTGCTCCCAATCAGACGGTTGCGGGTACGATTGTGACCCCGGTTTACATGGTGATGCTGCTTTTTCCCCTGATTTCCATGGGGCAGGACAACATAATTGCTACCATTTCCCGGGCTCTGCCCACCCGTTATTTTTTCCAGATGGTTCTGAGTTTGACCGGTTTTCCCGAGGTTGGGGAAATTAATATTTTTACCCATCTTCTTTTTCTCCTGGGTAGTTTTCTGATTACCCTCCTCTTATTGATCTTTGTTTTCCGCACCAGGGGACTGCGGGCCGGTTAAAAATGGCGGGGAAAAGAAAATTTTAAAAAGATCCGGGTTTAACCCGGGTCTTTTTGCGTACCTCGAGGGTAAAGGAAGGCAATTAACAGATGGTATAGGTACATAAAGTTTAAGGGCCTGATAGGAGAGGTTGTAAGGCCAGGACCCTTTGCGGGAAGGCCTGATTTAATCATAGGAAAATCACCCAGGGTGCTCTGTTCAAAAGCTATTGTAATGAACACAGAGGGTAAAGGGCAGGCAAGGTTTTTCATGTTGGAAACTTGAAGTTGAATGAAGAAGAGGCCCGGGAAGCATCAAAAAAAAAGAATAATTTAACCCCTGAGTTTTCTGGATGCTTTGGGATGGTTCTCATCGATATCTGAGTACCGGTCAGATGAAACTCACCAAGCATGGCTTATATTTTTGCAGGAAAAAGGAAAATCCAGAAATACACTGTTAAGCGATAATTCCAGGCAGGGACAGTAGCTTTTTATTTAGATCATATTGATCAGCAAGAAGTGGCCTGGTTGAATTAAAGAAGAATTTGACCTCTCCAAATAAAAAAAATGTATAACTCCCTTGATTGTCCGTTAAGGAAATTCTCAAGGCTTTAAACAATTGATAACAGCGAAAACTTTGTGCTTAATTATGAAGTTGATCAAGGATTAAGCTTTTTTGCGGGAAAGAAAATTTCAAAAAGATTATTACGCCCGTTTAATTATAATGATCTTGAGAAAATTTCTGCATGTAACAGGAAAATTTTCTTTCGAATACCACAAGGTTAGGCCGCAATATAAATCGTTCAAAACCCTAAGTAATTTTTGCCTATTTGAAAAAGGGAAAGTTAGTTTTATTAAAGAATTTTATTGAGAATGAAGAGTTATGAAAAATATTCAATAGAAAGGAGGGCGGTTTGTTTCTATCAAGGAGTTTTCCCCAACTCCTGGTGAATGATTTTTTCCCTTTAATTTTTTTAACTGCTGACGGATCGCCATGTGCGGTGAAAGCTGCTTGCGTGGTGAAGGCTCGCTATAAGACTGCGTTAAGCAGAATAAGGCGAGAATGGAAACACCTTAACAGTAAATGCTAATCCAGCAGCAGCCAGTCCAACACTTACCGGTGCTGGCAGTTACGTAGTTGGGACAGTTGTTGATATTAATGCAACAGATTCAGCTCCAGGTTATGCTTTTAACAACTGGACAGCCACAGCAGGTGATATTGACTCCTCAGAAACGGCTGAAACCACGTTCATCATGCCAGACCAGGAAGCCACTCTAACAGCTAACTATCATGAAGGTGGTATATCTCTTGGAACGCCGATTGATATTCAAGAAAGAAATGCAACCGTAACCATCATCATTAATCTGGAAGAAGTAAAACTGAATACTGGACAAATAATTACCATAGAAAACTTCGACAGCATTAACCTGTGGAAAACAGCAGAAGACATTGAAGCAAGCGATTTTGATGTCAGCACATCCCAGGGCGGTGCAAACATCAACAAAACACTATCGTCCGGAGAATTAGAGCTGGAAGTTGCGGATAATGATATCGAAGCAGGAGAAACGGTTACAGTCATAATTAACCAGTCCGGAGCTAGCAACTTCTGGATCGGAGACAGCAATGAAAGCAGTGAGTTTTCAGTACAGCGTTCAGACACCGAAGTCTCAGATAGGTTTACATTTAACATCGACACACCAGCATATAGCCTTCGGGACATTGGACCGGCAGGCGGACATATCTTCTATATTGATGAAGACGATGAACATGAATGGAAGTATTTAGAGGCGGCGCCAGAAGAAACAGAGGGCCCAACAACTATGTGGGGTAGTACTGACCAGGTAGATGGCACAGAGGAACCAATAGGAACAGGAAGGAACAATACTCGATTAATATTGGAAAGTGACAACAGTGGATGGGCTGCTGACAGAGCAGATGACTTAAACCATGGTGGGTATAGTGATTGGTTTTTGCCGTCCATGGATGAACTATCTGAAATGTATACAGTCCTTCACGAAGAAGGATATGGTGGCTTTACAAACAGTTTTTACTGGAGTTCCAGAGATTCAGATCACACTGCCGGATCGGCAAGGGGAGTAAACTTTAGTGGTGGGACAACACACTCTTATTCTAAAATGAATTCCCATAGGGTAAGGGCTATTAGATCCTTTTAAAGTTAAGTGATTAATTAACAGCTGCTAGTCGCTTAACATATTCACCTGGCACTACCAACTACCCCGGCGGGCAAGAGGCGTTACCTTGCTTCCGGGGTAGTTTTTATTATTTAGCAAGCCATTGCTTCACTTCAGCAAAGGCGCCTGGCTCCACCCGACTTATGTCGAAGGTGTTGTGACCGGATAAGCAAATGAAGAAGATCTACAGAGCAGCCCAACTTCCTGAGCAGGAAGGGGGGCTGTATCTTTGTGGTGTGCCCGGCATGGGCGCCGTCTAACGGGTAGAAGTCCCGAGTGCAGGTTGATAGTGCCAGGCACTTAGCCAGGAGCAAGGGTTTCCACTGCGAGGTGGGATCTGAAGGAAGCTGGAGGCAAACTTCTGGCCTGACGAACAGGAACCACATCAGGCATATGTAGGCTGGGTGAGGTTGCCAAACAAACCGAAGCCCTAAACTATCCGAAGGCTACGGTGTAAATGTGGAAGGTAGATGGAAGGAAAGACTGCGTTCTTACCCGGGGAGATCTCATGAACTTGAGGAGATAATTTCGAATCACGGTTAAAACAAATTTGTCATGAGAAGTCAGCAGATACCAAAGTACTCGATGAAAGTGATGACATCGAGGAAGGGTTGAAACTCAGGAGATGATAATAAATGAATGATACCAACACAGGAGCGAAGTGCAGCCAACCTCCGGCAGACAAAAGTCGTAAGGAGGGCTTACCTCAGAAGAATAGTGCGGAACACGAAGGATATGCAGGAGTGCACAGTCCTGGGAGGATATTTGAAAACAACATCATTGACCAGACAAGTCGAAGGTTAGACTGCTTGGGCAGATTATAGACAGGGACAGCTTGAACAAAGGGTTCAAGAGCGGTTTAGCCCCTGTAAGCTGCAAAAGGCTATAATATAAGAAAAACAAAAACCCCCACTTTCGGGCCCGATTCAGGGGTTGGGGTTTCTATCAACAATTTTTTGGAAACCCTGCTTTAACCGCTGCTTTTCAGTTAACAGGATAGCATATTTACTACCATTTATTGATCTTTGTTTTCCGCACCAGGGGACTGCGGGCCGGTAAAAAATGGCGGGGAAAAGAAATGGTTTAAAACATCCGGGTTTAACCCGGGTCTTTTTGCGTACCTCGAGGGTAAAGGAATAAAATGGGCGGTGTCGAAAACCAACAGCAGAAAGAAAAAAGGAGGCCCCGGTGATGGAAGAAAAACTGTATTTTCTGGAGAAAACCAGCATAAAACTCTGGGCCATAACCTGGAGGGCTCTCCTGCAGAATGGCGAGGGACTGAGTTATGAAATAGAAGAAACCTATTTGAAGGCGGGACGGGATTATTATAGCAAAAAGGTTTACCTGGAAAATGGTCTGGGACTGGAGATCAATTTAAATTTTGCAGAGGGAGAAAAGGATACCGTTGAACTCCGGGCTGATGTCAGTAATGTGGGGCAGGAGAAGTTTAATTTGGAACAGGTAACTATGCTGCACTGCCAGGGTATTGGTATAACTCCAGGAAAATCAGTATTCTTCCGCCAGGGCTGGCGGTCAGGCTCAGCCAGCAGCTCAATTTTTGGAGGAGGGGTGGACCCGGATCCCCGCATCCGGGCGGCGGGTCAAAAAGCTGTTTTTTCACCCCATCCTGGCCCCGGGAAAAATGGCCATTATGTCAGCGATATGTACGGCCTTATTTTGGACCAGAAAAAAAACCGGGCCCTCCTGGCTGGGGCGGCAAAAACGGATCGTTTTTTTTCCAGGGTTTATTTTAAAAAGAAAGGAACAGGCAATTCCGGTGGAGAACTGGGCCTGATTGTGGATGTTGATGGGTTGCCCCTGAGTCCCGGGGAGCGGATTCAGCTGGATCCTTTTTGGCTCTACTGGGGCTCTCCTGAGGAAATCCACTATAATTATCTGAACCGCCTCGGTGGGGAGATGGGAGCCCGGATTTCGAAAGACAGTCCCACCGTCTGGGCCTGGGGGAAAATTCCCTCCCGCAAAGATGGAGAACAGGAGGTATTACACAACTTAAGCTTTTTGAACACAAATTTTTCCCAGGTGCCCCTGGGCACGGTCCATATTGATGAGGGTTATCAGCAGGAAGCAGGGGACTGGTTGAAAAGTAACCGGGGTTTTTCCCGGGGGATGGGTTATGTCTCCGAAAAAATCAGGGATCGGGATTTCCAGGCGGGAATAGGGATGGCCCCTTTTCTGGCCGGAGCCAACTCCCAATTATTCAGAGAAAACAGGGAGTGGTTTGTGCGGGATGCCGGACAAAACCCCCTGGCCCTATCCGCAAACCTGCAGCAGGGCAGTAGTTCAGTTTTTCATGTTCTGGATCTCAGCCGGAAAGAAGTTCAGGATTATCTGGGAGACCTTTTCCAGCAGCTAGCCGGGGAGTGGGGCTACAGTTTTTTCAGGTTAAGCTATCTATATGCGGCTGCCCTGCCCGGAGAAAGGAAAGATCCCTCCTTCAGCCGGGCCCAGTCCCTGCGGCGAGGATTGGAGATAATAAGGGAGGCGGTGGGAGAAGAAGCCTACTTGCTGGCTTCTAAATGTCCCCTGGGTCCTGCCATTGGAGTGGTTGATGCCTTCCAGACCGGCCCTGAAACTGGAACCTTCTGGGAAAGCAGCAGTTCCCGGTTTTCCGGGGGGCGCCGCTATCTATCGGGAACGGGCAATGCCATCCGCAATTGTTTGAGCCGGCTGTATCTACACCGGCGATTATGGAGCAATGATCCGGGCCTTATTTTCCTGGGAAGGGGCCGGGGGATGCTGGGGCAGGAAGAGGTACTGGCCCTGGCAACTGCGGTAGCCCTCAACCGGGGCCCGGTTTTGGTGGGAGATCCCCTGGAAAAAATCCCCCCGGATCGTCAGGAGGTTTTACGGGGTATCCTCCAGATTATTGAAGAATTGCGGGAGGGACAGGTCCGGGTTCTGGATCTCCTGGAGGGCAGAGACCCGGAAATGGTGGTAGCCCGGGGTCCGAAAGTTGATTACCTGGCTGTTTTCAACCTGGGGAATTTCCCCCGCAAACGCCGGGTAGATCTGAGAGAAGTTTTCCCGGGAAGGATATGGCCGCCCCGTCTGGTGGAATTCTGGAGTCGCGAAGGTTTTTTCGTGGAAGATGGAGGCCTCTTATTCCTGGGGAAAATGCCCCCCACAGCGTCCGCCTGTTCCGCATCTGGCAGGGTTAATAAGGGGTGAAAAAGAAAAAGAGCAGGCGAAAACAAAAAGACCCGGTCTCTTTTTTTCCCTGGACCGGGTCTTTTTAATCTTCTTTATGGGAGAAGCTATTAACTGCTGTCATCAGCCAGTCAACCTCCATTTGAGGCACAGCCTTTTTATGTAGGCCCGAATAGCTTCATCATCATACAATAAGGTGTTGCGGCATGCCTGCTTGACTATCATCTTCTTCACCTCCTCTTTCAGGAATTTACTTGCGGAATTTTCCGCGCCGATTGCTCTTGCGATTCAGGTCTTGCTCTTTAATTTCGGCCAGAAGTCTGTGTTCGAACATTTTATTACCTCCTTTTATTTTTTCTACCTTCTCTTGCGGCGCTGACGGTTTTGCGCGGACTGAAGAAGGGTGTTGCGCTGTTTAAGTTGGAGAGGGATTGTCGTCATTTTTTCCACCTCCCTCCCTCTCGCAGCTTAGCCCCTGCCTTTGCGATTGCTGCGCTGGGCCTGGGCCCGGAGTTCGTTCAGTTTTTCTTTTGCCAGCATGTGTTCCAGCATTTTTTCACCTCCTCCCAAAAGTTTTAATTTCAATGATATTATATGGGCAAAACAAAAAAATGTCAACCAAAAAATCAACATTTTTTAATAAAAAAATAAAAATTTTAATTTTTGAGAATTAAAATCTTTAAAATATTTATACTGCTATTAAGGTGAAGTGTTAAAATGTGTCTGCCAGAACTGGATTTGCCCCTGCTGGAGGTGGGGAAAATAGGGTTTTAAGGGCAGGGGAGAAATTATTAGTTCCCAGCTGTGATCTTTCAGATTAAAGGTGCCCAGGCCCCGGGCTGCGCTGATGGGGTTTCTTTTTTTTATCAGGAGCTGTTCGGGATCTCCGTCAACTATCTTTTCCAGTTGCAAGCCGGAAGTCAGGGGCAGGGGCTGTTGTTCCCGGTATAAGAAGAGATCGCCTCCCCCGATCCCGTCCGGATTATTCCGGTTGGATAGAAAATAAAGATTACCATCTTCAGCGGTGAAGGGGGACCAGTCCTGATGGGGTCCGGTGGTTAGAGCTGTAGGCTCATCCTGTTCCAGGTCCAGGCTATAAAGGTGGCGATGGGGGCCCTGATCCAGGGTCCAGTACAGGTGTTTTTGCCCGGGATCGTAGTGGAGGTGGCCCAGGTACTCCGGGGCTTCAAATAATATGGTCTGTTCTTCTCCGGTGGTGCTGCCCTGGATGACCTGGTACATTTTCTGGCTGCGGCCAATGAAAAAAATTTGATCTCCATAGCCAAGGGCCGGCCAGTCCAGGTAATCTTTGCTGATCAGAAAAGGGGAAAATGTATTCTCTGTGGGGTTCCAGATACCCAGGTTGTGGAAACTCCCCTCCAGGGAAAAGGCGTGGAAAAAGAATTGATCCTGTTTGCGGCTGAAAGTCCAGGGGCTGGGGATTAAAGCTGGTGCTGAGGGCAGAGTGGGATAATCCAGGGGAACAGCAAAAGAATACAACTTTTCCTCTCGGGCAGCATAATTCAGGGCAGCAGTGATTACCTGTTGATGATCGTGGAGTAAACCATCCCCCTGCAGATTCCAGATCAACTGATCCATTTGCCGTGGTGTTAACTGATAATGATCCAGCAAATAATCCATGACCACCACACCCAGGCTCCTATTGTAACGCCAGTTAAGGTCCCGATCCAAACGGCTGATTATTTCCCGGGGGTTAAAAGTTAAATTTTGTCGCAGATGATTATGATAGGCCGGTCCAAAAAAGAAAAGACCCACCAGGTATTCACTCTGTATATCGGAAAACCAGACCCTGGAGGGGGTTAGAGAATAGAATTCAGACTGAAAAATATGGACCAGTTCGTGGTACAGAGCCTTTTCATTCAGGAAAGGTTCTCTTTTTTCCAGAACCAGGTGAATACGATTATAGAGGATCATTGCTCGTAGAGATTCGGGAGCGGTGGGGTGGGGTTTGTTCTGGATAAAATCAGCGCGCCCGTCGTAGAAAATTATCGAGTACGGGGTGGAGGGTCGAACTCGAAACAAAGAGCGCAGGTCCTGCCAGAATTCATCTCCCCGCTGCAAAAGATAGGCAGCGTAGTCTTCCTGCCCCCGGACAGTACCCTCCAGGTGCAGGGATGCGGCTGTGCTTCCGGATATTAATATTAAAAGGACCACAAACAGCAAAAGAGTTTTCATAATATTTCCTCCTGCCAGGCGGAGTCCTTTAATTCCCCGGGAATGGAAATACTAAACCATCCCGCTGCAAAAATGGAAGATCCTGGCGGGGACCTTTCTGAAGGAGAACAAAATTGGACACACGGAAAAAAACCAGGGTTCTTTGCCCCGAAACTGGGAGGGGCATAAAGGTAAAAAATAGCTCCGGCTGAAGTCATTATATATTTCGGTGCTGATGCGGCCTCTCTGAATATTTCTCAGAGATAACCTCCCCTACCCTTATTGCTCCCGGGGAATTACCAGCCAGGCAACAAGGTAGGTCAGCAGCATGGGGAAAATCCCGGTGGCAATGGTGATAAAAATAACCAGGAGGCGGATCAGGGTGGGATCGATATTAAAAAATTCCCCCAGACCTCCACAGACTCCAGCAATTTTCTCCTCCCGGCGAGAACGGTACAGTTTTTTCATGGCAGGGCCTCCTTGAAAATATAAGCAGCGGGGGTTTTGAACTGTAATCTCCAATTCTCAAGCTGCTTTTTTCTATAATTGCTTAATTGGCCAGAAAGATGGAAATACCTGCTCCTTTCCCCGTGTTTTTTACAGAGGACCTGTTAAAGGTAATAGAAAATAAGAGTGTGTTGAAGAAATAAGTTGGGTAAAGAGAGAATAACCAGGTTTTCCAATGCAGTGGTTATTATTTTTTTCAGTGGTTTCAATCCCCGAAAAAATTAAATAGTGATTAACTGATTGTCTTAAACCTCCGATAAATATTTTGGGTACATAATAATAATTATAGGAGGAGTTAAACCAATGAAGTGGCTTTCAACCAGCATCAAAGCCAAACTAATGTTTATTATCGCCATTTTACTGGTAGGAGCCGTTGGGGCCCTGGGTATTTTTGCCTTTATCCAGTCAACCCGAACCGTCCAGAGTGAAGTGGAAACTGCCCTGGACTTACTGGTTAGAGAAGGGGTTAAGGTAGTTGAAAGGTCTATGCAGGCGGAAATAAATATTGTTGAAACCATGGCCCGCAGAGAAGAGTTGAAAAGCATGGACTGGGAAAAACAACAGCCGGTTCTTGCGCAGGAAGAAACCGAGCTGGATTTCCTCGGTCTGGGTATTGTCTATCCAGATGGATATACCCGGTATCCTGATGGAGCGCGGGCCGAACTGGGTGACCGGGGGTACGTCCAGGAAGCATTCGCGGGAACATCCAATTTTTCGGATGTAATAATTAGCAGGGTAATTGGGCAACCGGTGGTTATGGTAGCTACGCCAATCCGTAATGAAGGTGAAATAGTTGGTGTTCTAATTGCCCGCAGTGATGGGAATGCCTTGAGCAGGATAATAGATGATATGGGTTTTGGTGAGCAGGGTTATGCTTTTATGCTGAACAGTGAAGGAAATGTAATTGCCCATGCTGATGGAAGCCTGGTAATGGATCAGGTTAATTTCCTGGAAATGGGCGGCAGGGATGAAGCAATGGAGGAACTGGCAGGGCTGGCTGAGAGAATGGTAGCCGGTGAAGAAGGCTTCGGTGTATTTAATTATGATGGCGAGGTTCAGTATATGAGTTTTTTCCCTGTTCCAGGCACACCCTGGAGCATGGCTGTTGCTGCCCTGGAAGAAGATGTTCAGGCCGGGGCGAATTTTATGGGCAGGATGATAACGCTGGGTGGTTTTTTGGTCCTGATCATTGGCCTGGGGATAGCTTTTTTTGCTGGTAATTCTATTGCTCAGCCGCTGCAGGCTGTTAGCGGTTATACAAATAAGATGAGCTCAGGAGATTTTTCCTTTAGTCTGAACCCCGGATTACTTAAAAGAAGTGATGAAATAGGAATCCTGGCCAGAGGTTTTTCAACAATGCAGCAATCAATTGGAGAAATGGTTGGTCAGGTAACTGAAAGGTCGGAAGGAGTTTTTAAATCCGCCGAGGAAATGACAAGGATTATTGAAGAAGTTTCAACAGGAGCAGAAAATCAGGCGGGTTCGGTGGAAGAATTGACTGCGACCATGGAAGAAATGGGTTCTTCAATCCAGGAAGTATCTGATAACATCCAGGAGAATTCTTCCTATGCGGACAACGTTTCGGGCGCAGTTATTGAAATGGAAAAATCCTTTCAGGAGGTAGTGGGAAACGTAGAAGAAACTTCTGGCGAAGTAAAAAGTATTAATTCTTCCATGCAGCAGATTGAAGAGGGTATCGAGGAATCTGCCCTCGAAACCAGAGGTGGAGAAGAGGCTGCAAAACAAACCGTTGAAGTTGCCCGCAAGGGACAGGAACATGTAAGGGAAACGATTGAGAAAATGGAAGCAATTAATTCTACCGTTCAAAAGCAAGCAGAAGGAGCCCAAAAACTGGGTTCTTCAGCAGAGCAGATCGGCGAGATTATCGACCTGATAAACGATATTTCTGAACAGACCAACCTGCTTGCCTTAAATGCTTCGATTGAAGCTGCACGTGCAGGGGAACATGGGCGCGGGTTTGCAGTTGTTGCAGGAGCAATAGGGGAATTGGCTACTAAATCCCAGGAAGCAACAGGAGATATTTCCTCTCTGATAAAGGGAATACAGGAAGAAGTAAATGAAGCGGTGAATAACAGTAAGGATGGAAGTGAAAGAGCCCAGGATGGCCTGAAATTAACCAGGGAAACAGGAGATATATTTGATAAAATTCACGGGGCTGTAACAACTATTGCGGATAAAGCAAGCTTTGTTGCAGAAAAAATTTCTTCTCAGAGTGAAGAGGTAAGAAGAGTTACTGGAGCAACAGAAAAGGGAGTCAGTTTGCTGGAAAGCATTTCTCAATTGACAAATGTGCAGTCGGCAAAGACAGAAGAAGTTGTAAACATGGTTGAAAAAATGTCAGAACTGTCCCGTGATGTTGCGGCAGCTTCTGAAGAACAGTCTGCTTCAACAGATGAAATTGTAAAAAGCGTGGAGAACGTGAGTGGAATTGCCACCCAGAATGCCTGCCTCCGCAGGGGAAGAAATGGCAACAGCGAGCCACGAGCTGAAAGAATCGGCAGGAAAGATGTTGGAGCTGGCCAAAAAATTCACAGTCGCTGCAGAGTAACTTTTTATGGCTCAAGGGCTTTTGAGAGAGGAATCTCCCCGACTCCAAAGAGTAGGAAATATCTAAAACCTAAAGGATATAGACCCCTGGGCGGGGCAATAAAATCAGCAGTTGGTATATTATTGAAGGGCAAACATTCCAGGTTCCCCGGGAGCAGACAATTGATTATTTCGGTTTTAAACTCCGATAAAACATTTGCGGGCCTAAAAAATCCCGGTATAAAGACACCTGTTAAATAATTGAATAAAAATTATAAGCCCCGCTTAAGACGGGGTTTTCCTTTGGTGAGGGTTATTTTTAAGGGGCACAATTTTTCTGCAATATGCTAAAACAACAACTTAACAAAAAGGGGGCAAGCAAAAAGGGGGGTATTGGACTTCAGGCTGTTTATGTTATAATAATTAATTGGAGGGGAGAAAAATGGCCATTGTGTACCCTTATGGCGAAAATATGTATATAAACTTGACCAATGTCTGTACCAATGCCTGTGTTTTCTGTATTCGCCGGGGCAACTCCGGCCTGGGGGGCTATAAGCTGTGGCTGGAGGAAGAACCCGGGGCCGAGGAGGTCCTGGCTGCCCTGGACCGAACTGGAAAAAAGGGGGAGGCAGTTTTTTGTGGTTTTGGTGAACCCCTGGTTCGCCTGGGACGAGTCCTGGAAATTGCCCGGGGTTTGAAGGAACGGAACTGGCGAGTTCGGATTAATACCAACGGACACGCCGACCTGATTCACGGTTTTGATACCACCCCCCGGCTGGAAGGCCTGATCGATGCCATCAATGTCAGTCTTAATGCCCAGGACGATTCTACCTACTGCCGCCTGTGTAATCCTCTTTTTCAGGGCCGGGCCTACCCTGCCCTACAGCAATTTGCTGAGCGGGTTCGAGATCATGTTCCCGAAGTAATATTATCCGTTGTCGATCATTCTTTGGTGGATCTGAGTGCCTGCCAGAGAATTGCGGAGAAGATGGGAGTAGATTTTAGAATCAGATAGAAGGAGGCCAGCAAGATGAGATTATTTCTGGATACTGCAAATATTGACGAGATTATTGCTGGAAAAGAACTGGGGATCATTGAAGGAGTTACTACCAATCCCAGCCTGATTGCCCGGGAAACCGGGCAGAGTTTTAAGGAGGCAATAGAGCAGATAACCGGATTGATCCCGGGTCCTGTTAGTGCCGAGGTAATCAGCACCGAGGCCCAGGGGATGGTTGAAGAAGCCCGGGGTCTGGCTGCGATCAGTGATAATGTTGTAATCAAGGTTCCCATTACCGGGGAAGGCCTTAAGGCTACCTGCCAGCTGGCAAAAGAGAATATTCAGGTTAACATGACCCTGATTTTTTTCCCAATCAGGCCCTCCTGGCCGCCCGGGCTGGAGCCAGATTCATCAGCCCCTTTGTCGGCAGGCTGGACGATATTGGAGAAGACGGGATTGGACTGATAGCTGATATTGCTGAAATACTGGGAATTCACGGTTTGAGCGCCGAAATTATATCGGCATCCATTCGCCATCCCCGCCATGTTTTTGAATCTGCAATGGCCGGGGCTGATATTGCAACTGTCCCCTACAAAGTTTTATTGCAGATGATCGAGCATCCCCTGACCAGCGCAGGGGTAGAAAAATTCCTGGCCGACTGGAAAAAAATGAAAAAATAAGCAGGGGAAAGCGGGGAAATTATTTGTTTTCCTTGAGGAAAATCCGGGACATCTTAACGAAAAACAGGTTGCATTTGAGCCGTAAAATGGGGCAAAATTTCCTGGTTGATCGTAATATCCGGGACAGGATTCTCGATGCAGCTGAAATCAGTTCCGGGGATCGAGTTGTGGAGATCGGCCCCGGGTTGGGGGCCCTGACCTCGGGTTTTTTGGAAAGGGGAGCAAAGGTCTGGGCTGTTGAAAAAGACCGGGGACTGTACCGGGTACTGACGGAGAACCTGGATTCCCCTAACCTGGAGCTGCGCCTGGAAGATGCTCTGCGCCTGGACTGGGAAGAATGGCTGCCCCCACCCGGCCCCTATAAGCTGGTAGCCAATCTCCCCTATTATATTACTACGCCCCTGCTCTTCCGCCTTTTGGATTACAGCGGCCTTTTCAACCCCATGGTCCTCATGGTGCAAAAAGAAGTGGGGGAACGCCTGGCTGCAGAGCCGGGCAGCAAAGCCTATGGTGCCCTATCTTTGAAACTAAAGTATTATGCCCGGGTAGAAAAGCTGTTCAATGTTTCACCCCATTCTTTTTTCCCCCGGCCGGAAGTTTTTTCACAGGTGATAAAGGTTGCACCCCGTTCTGAGCCGCCGGTAAATGTAAAAAACGAGACCCTGCTTCTGCAGCTGATTGAAACCGGTTTTGGACAGCGACGGAAGACCATGTTTAATAATTTAAGGAGAGCAGGTTTTGTTGGTGAGCAGATAGAAAAAGCCCTGGTCCACTGTGGACTGGGTCTGCAGGTGCGGGCTGAGGAATTAGATCTGGCAGACTTTGCCTGCCTGGCCTTCTCGCTGCAGGACTGGAAAGAAGGTGAAACAAGTGGGTAAATTGTTCTTTATCAGTCCTACCCAGGGTCGTCTGACCCTGGAGGAAACATTTTCGAGCATAATTAAATATGTTAAGGAGGCGCCCCAGTACCAGTACAAGCTGGTGGTAGGTACCGATTCCCAGAGTGCGGAGGGGAGGGTGCAGTTTGTTACGGCTATTATTGTTTACCGGGTGGGTAAAGGGGGCCGTTTTTTCTACCGGCGAACCCGGGAGCCGCGGAGCCGTAGCCTACGCCAGCGTATTTATTATGAAACCGCTAAAAGCCTGGATGTGGCCAGTAAAATTACCCATATGCTGGCTGAAACGGAGCATCTGGTAGAGGAAATGGACGTGGAAATTCACCTGGATGTGGGCCGCCATGGTTCTACCAGCCAGATGGTAAAAGAAGTGGTGGGTATGGTTACCGGCAGTGGCTATGGAGCCAAAATTAAGCCGGATTCCTACGGAGCCAGTAAGGTTGCCGATAAATATACCAAATAAAGCCTCCTGCGGGAGGTTTTTCTATTGATAAAACGGGATAATTGGATTAAGAAAAGAGATATTTTTGGGAGGAAAAGTTCTGCAGGGGGAAAAAAGCCGGATAAATCCTTGACAGTAGTAGTGCTCTTTGATATAATATTTTGTTTCTTGACTTTTAACCGCATTTTTGATATAATTTTCTGTAGATTTAAGGTTTTTGAAAGGTGGTTTGCGATGACCAGAAATGTCCTGCAGGAGATAAAGCAGGACCTGGATTCCTGGGTAGGTCGCCAGGTGGAATTCAGGGCAAATCGAGGGCGGAAGAAAATTCTCTGTAAAGAGGGAATTCTGGAAAGCACCTATCCGCACATTTTCGTGGTCAAAGTTGTTGAAGAAGGCTATCCTCGCAGGGTATCTTTCACATATGCAGACGTTTTAACTGAATCCGTAGAAATTATAGCCCAGGACCGGCGGATTGGCCTTTCCGAGGCCTGACCCAATTAATAACCCGACTTTGTGTCGGGTTTTTAATTTTTCCGATAAAAAATAAGGGAAAAAGAGAGCTGCAGGAATCAAGCTGAGAATAGCGAATTATTTAAGGCGAAGGGGGTTGATCTGTTGGGCCGTTCTATTTTTTACCTGGCTGCCATGGGAACCGGTTTTCTTCTCTTTCTGGCAATGGCGGATAGCCGCCTTGGTTTTTTGGGCCTGGTGGCTTTTCTCCCGTTGTTCTGGATGCTGGATAATATTGATAATCCCCGCCTTGCTTTTCTGCACGGCTGGGCCGGGGGCAGTTTTTTCTTTTTGCTTTTCTTGCACTGGCTGGCCATCCCGGTCTGGAATTTCGGAGGGGCTTTCCGCCATCTGGGCATTTTTGGCCTATTAATTCTATTTCTTATCATGGGGTTGTTCTGGGGTGCTTTTTCCTACCTTTTAACCCAGATCAGGCAGACTTTTCCGGTTTCTTTTGTTTTTGCTGCGCCTCTGTTGTGGGTTCTGTTGGAATTTCTTCGCCTGCATATTTTATCCCCGCTGCCCCTGGGGATGGCAGGTTATGCCCTTGCTCCCTATCCCCAGCTTATTCAGAGTGCAGGGATTTTTGGAGTTCTGGGTATAAGTTTTTTTGTTCTCCTGGTCAATTCCTGTTTATGGGCTTTTTCCCGGGGAAAAGAAAGCCGTATATCCGCTGCAATTATCCTTATTCTGGTTATGGGGGCCAATCTGGGCTATGGTTACTGGAGTATGCAGAAAAACCAGGAGGAAATGCTGGAGGTGGGCCTGGTTCAGGGCAATATATCCCAGGAGGAAAAATGGGATTATCGCCTGCGAGAGGCCAACCTGGAGGCTCACCTGGAACCATCCCGGGAACTGGCTCCGGAGGTGGACCTGGTGGTGTGGCCCGAAACTTCTATTCCCACCACACCCCTGGGCAGTCAGGCCCAATGGGGAACCATGAAAGACTTTTTTAATGATCTGGAGGTCCCCCTGCTGGCTGGCATCCTCTCCCCGGATAATAATCGGGTTTATAACACGGCCCTGCTGTTAAAGGGAGGTGAAATCCAGGGATCCTATAACAAGAAGTGGTTGGTTCCTTTCGGGGAATATATCCCCCTGCAGGGGCTCTTGGGCTGGGTGGATACAGGTTTTGTTCCCACAACCCCGGGTGAAGAAATAAAGATATTTGAACATGGAGACTGGACCTGGGCCACACCCATCTGCTACGAAGTGTTAAACAGTGGGTTAATCCGCAGGATGAGTTCCGAGGCGGATATTCTTTTCCATCAATCCAATGAAGCCTGGTTTGAGAANTCTATCGGATTACCCGTTTTGTGGTCGGTNAACCTGATCCGGGCGGTGGAAGTCAACCGCCCCATAGTAAAGGTGGCCAACACCGGCTATACCGGCTGGGTTGATGAGCTGGGACAGACCCGGTCCCTGTTCCCACATTTGGAACATCATTATGGTCGGGTTACAGTTACCGGTTCGGGACAGGATACAATTTACATGCGTTATGGTGATTTGATGCTGTTGCCTATTTTCGTGGGAGGCTCGGCTCTCAGTTTTCTGGTGGGACCCCGGCGCAAAAAAAGGATTGATTTTAAGAAATATGCTGGAAGGTAAAAATGGTTCCAATAGTGGATCAAAAATTAAGAGAGAAAAAAAGCTGGTAGAGCTGGCTGGGTTTTTCTCCAGGGAAGTTAATTGGAACAGAAGGTGGAAAAATAAGGATTTGTAAAAGTGGGTCAGGGAGATTTGGGTCTCCAGGGAATTTTCAGGGAAGCAAAATTCCTTCATTTTAACCTGGCTCCCTGATCTGGTTGTTGCTTTTCCCCGGGGCTCAATCTGGAAAAACAGCTGGATAATCTGTTTTTTCAGTATGCAAAACAATCAACTGGAAGGCGGGTGATAATTCCCGGCTTCAGCTTAACCCGCTCCTGCCTGGCGGAAGAAAAAGGAGGGGGTTTTTATTTTCCCTCCGGCTGAGAATATATCTTTATTGCATAGTTAAAGGAAGTTGCTCTTTAATCTGGAAATACTATATTAGCTGGAGGTGAATTGATGGATGATGCTCGGAAAATATCTGCTCCTGCCAAAATTAACCTGACCCTGGATGTGCTCAGACGAAGAGAAGATGGCTATCATAATATTGAATCGATAATGCAGACGGTAGAACTGGAGGACATGCTTCTCCTGGAAAAACAGTCGGCGGGGATCAACCTGGAGGTTGCTGATCCAGGTATTCCCCGGGATAGTGATAATCTGGCCTATCAGGCGGCCCGGCTAATGTTCGAAACTTTTAATCTGGCCGGGGGAATTAAAATAACACTGGAGAAAAATATCCCCCTTCAGGCGGGCCTGGCGGGGGGCAGCACCGATGCTGCCGCGGTAATTCGTGCCCTGGCCTCAGCTTATACTTTGGAGCTGCACTGCCCCGAAGTTCTAAATCTGGCCGCCCGGGTGGGTTCCGATGTGCCCTTTTTTTTAAGGGGAGGCACCGCCCTCGTTTCCGGCAGAGGAGAACGGATCTGGGATTTACCCGATCTATCGCCCCAGCCGGTGTGCCTGGTAATTTTTCCTTTTGGTCTTTCAACCCGGGAAATATATCAGGGTTGGAAGAAGACTGAAACCGAATACCGGAGCAGGAGAGCCCTGCCGGCAGTATTTGCGGATGACTGGGAAGGTTTGATTAAACAGGTAGGCAACGATCTGGAAGCAGGGGCGGTAAAAAAAGCTTCCAGAGTGGGGACGGTCCTGGAAAAAATTCGGGAATCAGGCCTGGGTCCAGCCCATATCAGTGGAAGCGGCCCAACTATTGTCGTTTATGATGAACGCTCTGATTATCTGGAAAAGCTGCTGGCCAACGACGGGGTAAAAATAATTAAAACCCGAACCCGGGGGAAGGATTCTGTCGAAGAGTGATGAATAAGAGAAAGATGATAATCAAGGTGGGTTGGAGGAGGGGTTCTTATGGTTGATGCAATGATTATGGCCGGGGCCATGAATGATGGAGCCCTGCAGGAAAGCAGTTCGGAAAAATATGAAGCTTTAATTGAGATTGCGGGACGCCCCATGGTTGAATATGTGCTCCAGGCAGTTCAGGAGGCTCGGACCATTGACCGGGTGGCGATGATTGGACCGGCGTCAGAGTTAAGGGAAAAACTCGATCTTCAGGCTGATTTCTATGTGGAAGGAGGGAATTCTCTTCTGCATAACATGCGACGGGGAGCAGAAGAACTGGGTTCCCAGGGGCCTATTTTTATTATTACCTCGGATATTCCCCTGATTACTTCAGAAGCTATAGATGATTTCGTGGAAAAAGCCCAGGCCCGTCCGGCCGAGGTATATTACAGCCTGGTCAATCAAAAAGCCTGCGAGAAAACCTTTCCCGGCATGGAGAGGACTTATGTTCGCCTCAAGGAAGGGACTTTTACCGGGGGCAATATGGCCATGATTGAAAGTGATATAATAATTAACTGCAGTGAAGATATGAGTAAATTTTTTGATTATCGCAAAAGTGTTCTGCGTTTAGGCCGCCTCCTGGGTCCCAATATCCTGATGCGATTTGCCCTGGGCCGACTCAAAATGGCCCAGATTGAGAAGAGGGTAAGAAAAACCACCGGGTACGATGGAGCCGGGATTTTCAGTAATCATGCCGAAGTTGCTTTTGACGTGGACAAGCCCTCGGATATGGATCTGGCAACTCATTTCCTGGAACAGGGAATAAAGGAGGGGGCTCCCGGTGAAAAGAAGTGAAAGGTTGATTGTGCTCACCCGGATGCTGGTCGAGCACCCCGGAGTCTCCCACGGGCTTAATGATTTTTCCCGGGTAGTTGGTGGAGCAAAGTCAACCCTCAGTGAAGACCTGGCCCTGATCAGGCAGGTCCTGGATGAGCAGGGACTGGGGCGGATTCAAACCCTGACCGGGGCCGGGGGAGGGGTTACATATATTCCTGCCCTGGAGGTTCAGGATATTGAGGAAAAAATACAGGAGTTATGCCAGGAATTATCCAGCCCGAGGCGGATCCTTCCCGGGGATTTCATATATATGGCCGATATCCTCTATTCCCCGGTCTGGGCCTGGGATATAGGCCGGATTTTCGCCGAATATTTTCGCCCTCATCAGCCAGAATTTGTTTTAACCATGGAAACCAAGGGTATTCCGCTGGCCACCATGACTGCCCGGGCTCTTAACTGTCCCCTTTTAATTATTCGCCGGGCTCATCATGTTACCGAGGGCCCGGCAGTTAGTATTAACTATATTTCCGGGTCCTCCCGGAATATCGATAGTATGTCCCTGCCCCGAAGGGCCCTGCCCACGGGAGCCCGGGTGGTTCTGGTAGATGACTTTATGAAGGCCGGGGGCACGGCCCGGGGAATGCTTGATTTAATGCAGGAATTTCAGGCCCGGGTTCAGGGTATTGGAGTTGTGATGGCCACTGCAGATCCCGCGGAAAAACTGGTCGAAGACTATTTATCCCTTCTGACCCTGGGGGGATTGGAGGACCGGAGGGTTGATATCAGGCCTTCGGAAAACGGCCCCCCGGGTTCAGGGGTTAGCAAAGGGGGTTAATAGGGATGGAAGAACAGGATATTTACCGCCTGATAAAAGAATGGGATGTTAAGTTTGTCAGGCTTCAGTTTATAGATATTATGGGGGTAAATAAGAATGTGGCCATAACCCTGGATGAGTTGCCCCGGGCCCTGGCGGGTGAAATAATGTTTGATGG
>SL_8KL_010_SEDDRAFT_10000686_pt1 | contig 29589 bp, 50 predicted proteins | sample SodLakKL_010_SED_4_FD_11160 | JGI IMG/M metagenome (IMG submission 11160) | reverse complement strand
CAAAAATCAACCGACCCTTTTACCGGTCGGCTTTTTAGCGACTCACTTAATATATCATCTCAGCTTTTTTGTGTCAATAGGTTTTTTTCTCCTTCTCCAAAGACCTTCCTTCCTTTAAATCCTGTAATAAAAATCCCTAAAATAATAATTAACCCTCCTGCAATTTGCAGGGGATAAAGTTGTTCTTTTAAGACAATATACGCGGTCATGACTCCGACGAAAGGCATAAGATTTATATAAACATTCGTAACAGTGGGTCCAAGACTCTTAAGTGCAGTTAGATACATGAATGTGCATAGTGCTGAACAGAATATTGTAAGGTATAGGATGTTTCCCCAAGATAGCAAAGAAATTGCTCCCCATTCAGAGTACTCGGATAAGGCAAAGGGGAAGAGAAGCATACTGCCAAAAATGCTTTGATATGTGGAATTAAAAAGGGTTGAGTATTTTTTGTCTAACGCTTTATTGGCGATGGAGTAAATCACCCAGCTCACTGCCGCACCAATCAAAAGCATACTCCCTATAACCTCTTCAAACGCTCCTTGCAGACTAATTGTCTTACCGATCACCAGACCTACTCCAAGTAAAGTTATGAATGCACCGATACTTTCCACCGGTTTTATTTTCCTTCTAAGAGCAATGTGTTCGCCGAAAAGAGTGAAAATGGGAATTGACGCTAATAATATAGTGGCATTTGATGCACTAATTAAGCTGATTCCATAGGTCTCAAAAATGAAATATGCGGTTATTCCAATTGCTCCACAAAAAAGCATTCTCTTTCTATCTTCTCTTTTCAGCACAACCTTCGGATGCACCATATGGTTAATTACCCATAAAAGCCCTGCAGCTAAACTGAATCGTATAAATGCCAAGGTTGCCGGCGGTACTTCCTGGAGTACAATCTTGGTACTCGTAGCTGAAATTCCCCAAAAAAACACCGTCAGCAGTATTAAACTATTCGCTTTCAGTCTCTCTCTATTCATGAAATCACTCCTAATCAAGTCCTTCTATCATATAATTTCCCATGGTAAATCTCTATGCTTTCTCCATTATAATGCCCAAACTATTCGAAGTAAATTCTTTTCTTTTTCATTGCTGCAATTTCTTGTATACTGTTATTGACACAAAAAGAAAGGATGGATTGCTATGAAAGTATTGGCCATTATGGGAAGTCCCGTTCGGAAAAGAAACAATGAGGCTTTGTTGAGCAGTGTTTTAAATGGACTTAGAAGTGAACATCCAGCTCCGGAGAAAATTGATGTTCAGTTGTTTTGCGCCAGTTCATTAAAAGTCTCGCCTTGTATCGCATGTGATCGATGTGCTCGAGTGAAGGGTTGTATATTTGAAGACGATATGCAGACTCTTTATAAAGAGTTTGAGAGCTCCGATGTAATCATTATTACCTCCCCTCTTTATTTTAATAGTGTTAGTGCACAGTTAAAAGCGGTCATCGATCGTTGTCAAGCCATCTGGTCGAGCAAATATGCATTAAAGGATTCTATGATTAGTCAAGAAAAAAAACGCTTCGGACTATTCATCTCTACCGCCGGCGTGGATCTTAAAGACGATCCTGACTTATTTTTAGGAACTCTCCCTATTATGGATTTATTTTTTAAATCAATTCATACCGAGTATGTAGGTAACCTTTTCGTTGGAAATGTGGATCAGGTTCCGGTTTTAGAAAACGAAAAGTCAATTAAAGATGGTTTTCGCTGGGGACAAAAGCTATATAAGCATGCATGTTCTTAGCCATAAGGAAAGGAAGCATTCTCCAGACAAATAAATGCTTCCTTATTATTATTCTTTTGAATCACGGCATTTGCCTTGCTTTAAAGATGTTTGTCTCCTTCTTCCCAATCAATCGGGCATAAACCCCCTGATTTTAAAGCTTTTAAGACACGCAGGGTCTCGTCAACGCTCCGCCCTACATTTAAGTCGTGTACAACCGAGTATCGCAATACACCTTGAGGGTCAATAATAAAAAGTCCTCTAAGTGCCACTCCATCTTCTTCAACTAAAACCCCATAGTCACGGGCTGTTTTCTGAATCATATCTGATGCTAATGGAAAGTGCAATTCTCCCAATCCGCCATTTTCTTCTGCTTGATTGATCCATGCCTTATGAGAGTGTTCGCTGTCTGTGCTCGCTCCTAAGATCTCTGCTCCCTCATTCTTAAATTCTTCAAGCTTCTTATTAAATCCCTTAATCTCAGTTGGACACACAAAAGTAAAATCAAGAGGATAGAAGAATAAAATCAACCATTTGCCCTTATAGTCCTCTAGTGAAACCTCTCCGAAATTTTGTCCTTTCCCGTCCACTGTTTTCATCTTGAAATCCGGTGCTGCTTTACCTATCATTCTTTCTGGCATATTGTTCCCTCCTATATTATCATTTTTATACTACCAATATATAGTATACCACTGATAACTGTTATTATTCAATAATTTTTATTTATTGCATATTTCGTTAAATCCTCTGATTATTTGCTTTAGCATAAACTTTGTAGAGTTCTCCTGCACCACTACTTAACTGATGAAGAACTGAGAGCTTTCTTCTGTCCAGGTCTTTATACAAGCTCTTTAAACCTCTTGGTCTTTTTAATATACTCTCTCCTGACAGAGTATTAATTGGCATGAACAACATAAAAAATTCACAGGTTATTTGATTTTAATTGACCCCCTTGGGTAAGTATGATTTATAATATGAAATAAAGAACATCAGAGAGGATGGTTTCTCATGAAATCTGTAAAAATCTACTCAAAAAGTTTTTGCCCTTTTTGTCATCAAGCAGTGGATTTGCTTGAGAAGAAAAACGTACCATTGGAAATTATTGACGTAACCGAGGATGAGGAGACACTTTCAAATCTTTCCGCAGAAACCGATTGCACTACTGTTCCTCAAATTTTCATTGGAGAAAAGTTTATCGGAGGGTGCGATGATCTCATGCATCTTGAAAACAACGGTGAACTCGATAAACTTTTGGGAGTTTGATGGACTTTCCCTTCCAAGCAAGCCTATTTATTCTAATAAACCATTCTAAATTACAAGGAGGAATTAGTATGACTGATCCGAAAAAATTAGAACAATGCCTTGAAACGATTAAAGATGTCCGCAGTGTCCGTTCTTATCTTGACAAGCCTATTGAAAAAGAAGTTCTAAGAAATATCGTAGACTGTGCAAGAATGGCGCCTACCGCCAGAAATGTTCAACCTTGGGAGTTTGTTGTAATCACTGATAAGGATTTACTTGGTAAGCTTTCCGAGTATGTGCCACAAGGAGCTTTTATTAAAGATGCTCCCGCTGCAATCATTGTTTTCTGTCACAAAAATACAGAGTACTTTCTTGAAGATGGTTCCGCAGCAACTCAAAACATTCTTGTTTCAGCACGTTTCCACGACTTGAAAAGCTGTTGGATTGCCGGTTACCAAGGTGCTTATTTTGAGAAAGACAAGGTTCCCATGTGTGAAGGGATTCCCTGCACACCGATTCCTGACTTGCACAAAATGCAAAGACTCATTCGAGAGTTATTCGGAATGCCTCGAGATCTGGAACTGATCTCTGTTGTTTCACTGGGATATAGTGATGAAAATCCTCCTGCCGATAAACGCTCCGTTGATGAAGTGATGCACTGGAATCGCTTTGAGGAAAAGTAGTCTATTACGAAAAACCCTTATCCAAATTGGATAAGGGTTTTATTTTGGATTTATGGCTTCCAACAATAGTTTTTCCGCCTCTTCCACATTTTTTGGTAATTTTAAAGAATATCCTTTTCGATTCAGTCGGGAAAAGAGTTCCATCAAAATAGGAATATCCAGGTTTGCTTTGATCATCCCCTCATAATTACTAAACACTTCCTGATAGTTTCCTTTGGCTACAACATGACCTTGATCAACAACATAAATGAGATCTGCAATTTCAGGAACAAGGTTAATATCATGAGTTGTGATAATCATCGTGGTTTTATATTGTTGGTTAATTTCCTTTAATCTCTTGACCATCTCTTGCTTTGATCTTGGATCCAGTGACTCGAACGGTTCGTCCAGAACTAATAATTTAGGATTCATAACCATTGCACCTGCTAAAGCAACTTTTTTCTTTTGTCCTCCACTAAGATAATGAGGGATTTTATTTAGCAAGTCAGTAATGCCTAGCTCCTGTGCAATTTTTTTTACTTTTTTATCCACTTCCTCTTTACCCAACCCGTCGTTTCGCGGGGTAAAAGCGATATCATCGTATACTCTGGGCCCGATGATTTGCTCATCCACATTTTGAAAAATTACGCCGATATTCTTTCTGATTATATGAAAATCCTTTTTCGGTGACATACCCATCACCTCCACAGTACCCTCTAGCGGACTTAAAAACCCAAGAATATGATTGATGAGAGTTGTTTTACCGGCACCGTTTGAAGCAAGGATCACAACTCTTTCTCCTTCAGGCACAACAAAATCCAAACCACATAGATCGACTTCAGTTCGGTCGGGATATACATGTTTTAAGCAATTTACCCTTACTGTGGGATTCATAAGATAAAACCTCCTAACAATGAACTGAATCCTAGTAGAAACAACAAATAATCTCCTCCTCTTAAGGGAAACAGCTCAATCTCCGATCGGATTCCCCCTTCTTTGTATCCTCTTAATGAATAGATCTTGTGCATCCTTTCGCTCATATCAAATGATGTGATGATTAATACCCCAAGAGCTCCTGCTATATTCTTCATGTTTTTAAAAATATTGAAGGAGGAATACCCTCCTCTAAGTTTCATGCTTTTCATGAGATTCGATAGTCTATCCAGTAAAATAAATACCGATCTGTATGTAAACATGAATGTATCAATGAGAATTTTGGGCAACCAAAGTGACAAAAAAGAAAAAAGATCCGTATATGGAGTTGTGGTTATGAGGAGAACTAAAGTTAACGCAGCTCCTACAGCACGTATAATAATCATCAGTGCACCGATTGTCGACGATCTCAGTTCCATTAGTGCAAAAATACTGCTGAAGAAAAGAGGATATAGAGCTAAATTGGCAACTGTTTTAAAGGGAACGGCCCCAAGCCAAAACAGAAAAAGGATTACTCCCAATAAAGCGAGGGTGAATTCAACCCGATTGCTTATAATAAACGCACTTATCATGAACACCGTAAAAATAAACTTACTCAAAACCCTTGCGCTATGAATGCTGCTATAGGTCCCATTGGCAAGACGATCAATTTCAGCAAAATGCATGGCTTTCCTCCTAATGTTTATACAAAGCTACTCAACACAATAGAACAATAGATCTAATAGCCTCACTATTAATAAATGCATATCATTTGCATTTATGAAACTATTGTACTGATCCCTCACGTATTTGTCAACAAACTTTCATTGTAGGTTTTAGTGTCGATCTTTGTTATAATAGTGCTAGATGATAAGAAGGAGGAAAACACAGTGAACTATCATGAGATTTTCAAAGCCTTTGGAGAGCTGTCACGAATCAAAATAATTAAACTCCTCTCCATAAAAAAAATGTACGTGTGCGAAATCGAAGCAATATTAGATATGAGCCAACCAAGGATTTCTCAACACTTAAAAGTCCTTCGACAAGCAAAACTTGTTAATATGGAAAAAGATGGTCAAAGAACAGTGTACTCCCTTGATAGAGATATGATTAACTCCTTTCTCTTAGCCTTTAATAATTTTCTTGATGCCCCTTTAGATGAACTGACATCTTTTCAAGAATATGGTGAACGCATGAAAGAAGTTGAGCAGGATCCTTCCGTAACACTCTGCAAGTACCAATAGAAGCCTTTGAAATCCCCACGAGTGGATTTCAAAGGCTTCTCTAATGGTTTCTATGCATTCAGTTTTTCTTTAATCTCTTCTACACTTAAGACCTTTCCGCTTGAAATGACTTTTTCGTCTACAACCAATCCCGGTGTCCTCATAACACCATAGTTGGCAATGGATTTGAAGTCCGTTACTTTCTCGAAAGTCGCTTTTAATCCCTTTTCTTCTACGGCTTTTCTTGCGTTTTCCTCTAGAGTACAGCAGTTTTTACAGCCGGATCCTAAAATTTTAATTTCCATCTTGATCCTCCTTTTGTATAATTGTATTCTTATATGTTTATCATATCGAACTTCCCGGTTTGCGTCAATGATTAAACAAGGTTTTCTTTCTGAATCATTTCTTTTTCTCTCCGAGTATTTTTTTTGCTATAATGAAAGTTAACCAGTAAATCAATGGAGGAAAAAAATATGGTTTTAATCCAATGCCAAACAAGAAAAGAAGCACAGCCCATTATCCGATATTTTCGTTTGATGTACGATTCTTCTTTTAAGTCTTATCCAGTTTACTCTAAACAGGAAATGGCTTTAATTATATCAGGTGCCGGTGCCTTTTGTGCCTGTTCGGCTTCCAGTTACTTGCTTTCCCGATACGAAGAGCAAATAAAAAATCTACTATATATCCACATTGGTTTAGCAGGTAGTTTTGATACATCCTTCGAGACTGGGGAGATGGTCATTGGAAACAAAGTGACCAGTACTCTAGGAAAAAGCGGTTATTACCCAGATCTTCTGATGAAAACCCACCTCAAAGAGGCGCATATTGTAAGCTTGAACAACTTCCCTTCAAAGGTTACGCCAGATTTAATAGATGCAGTATATGACATTGGTGCCTATGGATTTAGTGAAAGTGCCTTCTCTTTCTTGGGACCTCATCAGATTATCGTTGCAAAAATTATTTCTTCACCTTACAAAGAAAGACATCCTTTACCTTCTTTCGCCACAGATGAACTTCTTTTTAATAAACTGGAATATTTGGACTTACTAATCCACAAGTACTTTTTAGATAGGGATAGTTGTTTGAGTTTACAACAAAGTACCGCCGAGTTGTTAAAACTCCACCGGCATTTGGTTGAACATCTGAAATTGAGTGAAACCCTTTCAATTGAGCTCAAAAAACATCTATCATGGTCCTTTAAAGCCCATTTACATCATGATTCAGTCACTCAGTCACTAAAACAGGTTGACCGGATCGTTGAAGAAACATTACACTCCCGTGTTTTATCGAAAAAGGAGGGTATCCGTGAATATAAGAGACTCAAGGATCAATTACTTTCATTCTAAGTATAGTCATGTCTATATAGAAAAGGAAGCATCCCAGTATCCGCTTACTTTAAAAATTTTAAAAAGTCTCCCTCAATCAAATATAATCATGATTGATCATTATAAAGATGTTTTTTCCCGTGATCGCCAATCTTACGATCGGCAATCCAAAAGTCAAAATCTTATTTTGGCTGTAAAAAAGCACCCTTATTTATACAAAGGCTCACCACTCTGTCATTCTTTTGGATATGATAATTTCTTCTACACCTCCACCATCCTTAACTGTCCATACGGTTGCTCTTATTGCTTCTTAAAGGGTATGGTCCCCTCTGGTAATCTGGTGATTTTTGTGAATTACGAGGACTTTTTTTCATCGGTGGCTCAACACCTAAATAGACATCCTGTTTATCTTTCTCTTTCCTATGATACAGATTTGATGGCCCTTGAGCCTTTGCTCGGCTATGGGGAAAAGTGGTTTTGGTTCAGTTATGAAAAACCAAACCTGACCATTGAGTTGCGTACAAAGAGTACTCAGATTAATTTTTTGAAATCGCAACCTGTTCATCCTCGCCTTTTATTGGGATGGACTCTGTCACCCCAATCAGTAATTGATACTTTTGAAAAAGGTGCTCCATCTCTCAAAATGCGCATCGAAGCAATTCGAACTGTAATCCTGATGGGATATCGTGTTCGTTTATGCTTTGATCCATTACTGTATTTTCCAGGTTGGGAAAACGCATACAAAGAAATGATCGATGAAGTTTTTAATGGACTCTCCTCCAATGAGATAAGCGATATCAGTATAGGTGCATTTCGAATGCCTAAAGACTATTTAAAGCGATTTAGACGAAGCTCAGATGATCTAATCTCTTCTTTTCCTTATGTGGTAAAAAAGGGTATTGCAGCCTATCCCCATGAGATCGAAATACAATTAATCGAGACAATTCGAAGTCACTTGTTGCACTATATCGAACCTTCAAAAATTTTCACACTTCATAAGTAATGCTATCCAAGTCCCCGTCTACTCTCATGGAATCGATAATTAATATATGCTCCCGATAAAATTGCTCCAATTCCGATGAAAGACAACAGGTTAGGAATTTCAGTCCAAAGTACAATACCGATCACGACAGAAAAAATTGTTTTTCCATAAGAATAAATGGACAAGTCCCCTGCTTCTGAAAATCGATAAGCATAGGTCATTAATAACTGTCCTGAAGTGGCAAAAACACCTACCGCCAAAAGGCTTGCAGCTTGTATGGCTGATGGCTTTTCAAAATGTCCCAGAAGTAAAAAGGGAAAGGTGACAATCACAGAAAACAAGGTAAAGTAAAAAACAATTATCTGTGGACGATCCGTTAACCGAAGATGGCGGATCGTTGTGTATGCTGTTGCCGCAAAAATTGCTGAGAAAAGTGCCACCACAGCAGGAAGAACACTTGCATCAAATTCCGGCTGAATAATCAATGAGACTCCCAACATCGCCATGAGAATTGCAGGTATTTGGAATCTTCTGATGCGCTCTTTCAAGAAGACTGCTGACATGATCACAACAAAAAACGGGCTGGTTTGATTCAAAACAACCGCATCAGCCAAGGGAATGTGATCGATTGCATAAAAATAGAAAAAAACACCGAGAAGACCGAAAATCGATCGACTAATTAATCCAAAAATATTTTTCCCTGTGTATGTTCCAGGTTGAAAATAAATCATTGCACCAGACACAATCAGGCCGACAAAATTTCTAAAAAATACTTTTTGAACAGTTGGAAGTTCTCCTGAATATTTTACTGCAGACGCCATCAAGGCGAAGGATAGGGATGCAAGAATCATAAGGAGAATTCCTTTGTTTCGCTCTTTCATACTGTCATTCCTCTCTATAATGGTCTTGCCGAAATCATTGAGCTCCGAAAAAAAGAAAACCCTCAAGGTCTCCCTTGGGGGTTTTGAGTATTCTATCTCTTTGAGAATTGTGGAGCTCTTCTTGCTTTTTTAAGACCGTATTTTTTACGTTCTTTCATTCTTGAGTCTCTTGTTAAGAAACCTGCTTTCTTAAGTGGTCCTCGTAATTCTTCGTCTGATTTCACAAGAGCTCTAGCAATACCGTGACGTAAAGCTCCCGCTTGACCGGTAAATCCGCCACCTTCAACCGTTGCGATGACATCATACTTGCTGAGAGTATCGGTCAGCTCTAGAGGTCTTTTCACTTCAGTTCTGAGTGTTTCATAACATAAGTACTCAGACAGGTCTTTATTATTTATCGTGACGTTTCCGTTTCCGGCAACGAGTCTCACTCTGGCAGTTGAGCTTTTTCTTCTTCCTGTTCCTTGAATCGATAGCTTTTCCATTGTTAATCCTCCCTTCGATTTTATAATTCTAAGGATTCTGGCATCTGTGCTTCATGATGATGATTTGGACCAGCATATACCTTTAATTTTTTGATCATTTGTCTTCCTAAACGGTTTTTCGGCAACATTCCTTTTACCGCATTTCGAATGAACATTTCCGGCTTCTCATCTCTCATTCGACGATAGCTGATTTCTCTCAATCCGCCGGGATAGCCAGTATGATATCTGTAAAATTCTTTGTCTAATTTTTTCCCGGTCACCTCGATTTTTTCAGCATTTACGACAATTACAAAGTCGCCAGTATCAATATGTGGTGTGAATTCCGGTTTATGTTTACCTCTTAAAATTTTTGCTATTTCTGAACTAAGTCGTCCTAGGGTTTTACCTTCTGCATCTACAATAAACCATTTCCTTTGAATCTCATTTGGCTTCGCCATGTAGGTTTTCATTCTTTTCCCTCCTTGTTAATCTAAAACTCTCTCAAATTATGATCTTCTTCGATCGTCTATATGAAGATCCGGGGCTAATGGATCTCTTCATCATTTTATACACTAAATCATTGTAATACAAGGTGCCTGGTGTGTCAAGGTTTTTTTGGTTTCCTCATCTGTTTTCTTTCAGCTTTTCCAAAGGATTCACTGGATAAAGAACCTCTTCTAAAACCAGACCTTGTGGGGGTGCTGTGTGTCCTGCTAAAGATCGTTCTCCTTTTAATAATGCCTTTTGAATATCACTAATTGATCTCTTGCCACACCCTACATCAACTAATGTTCCCACAATAATACGGACCATGTTATACAAAAAACCGTTACCGGTGATCACTATTTCCTTTTGGGAGTTACTCATCGACTGAAAATCAATCCTATAGATCGTCCTTATCGTCGACTTAACTTCCGATCCTGTTGACATAAAACCTTTGAAATCATGGGTGCCCTTAAAGACCCCTAAAGCCTCCTGAATGCTTCTCAAATTACAAGATCCTTTAGGAGTATAGCTGTAGTTTCGAAGGATAGGATCAGGAAATTCATCAAAATTCATACGATATCGATAGGTTTTTTTTATTGCATCATAACGTGCATGAAATTCGGAATGAACCTCTTCAGCTTTTCGAACTACAATATCATCTGGTAAAAAAGGGTTCAGAGCAAACGGAATTCTCTCTACCGGAACTTTTGTGTTGAGAAACACATTCGCCTTTTGTCCGCTCGCATGGACTTTTGCATCAGTCCTCCCCGATCCTACTATTTTAATAGGATTATCAGCAATACGGCTCAATGCCCGCGACAATTTTTCTTCGATTGTCACACTATTTGGCTGCACCTGCCATCCTCCATAATTTGTGCCGTCATAAGCGATTGTCAGTAGAGTATTTTTCATTGAATTCCACCACCTTATAGCCAAACTCGATTCACAATTAATATAGAAATCAGCATTACCCCTACTCCTAATGCAAAATAGTCCCTTCCATTCGTTTTCAATTCTTTCATCCGTGTCCGATTCTCTCCTCCGCGATAGCAGCGTGCTTCCATTGCCATTGCCAGTTCATCCGCACGACGAAAAGAACTGATAAAAAGAGGGACCAGCAAAGGAACCAAACCCTTTGCCCGGGAAATGAGATTCCCGCTTTCAAAATCAGCTCCCCTTGCAATTTGAGCCTTCATGATTTTATCAGTCTCTTCCAGGAGAGTCGGTATGAAGCGAAGAGCAATTGTCATCATCATTGCCAGCTCATGCGCCGGTACTCCAAGTTTCTTGAATGGATTCAACAGATGTTCTATCCCGTCTGTCAGTGCAATCGGCGACGTAGTCAATGTAAGGAGTGAGGTTCCCATGACTAAAAGAATCAATCTCAATGCCATGAAGAATGCTTGGTAGAGACCTTCTTCCGTTACTGAAAAGGGTCCGAACCGAACAATTACATTTCCACTTGTCATAAAAATATTAATAATAAATGTAATTCCGATTAGTACCATTAAGGGTTTCAGTCCCTTTAAAACGTATTTCACAGGGATTTTAGATAAAAGGATTGACCCAAAAACAAAGATAACCACAAAAATATACCCGAAAAAGTTGCTCACAATAAAGAGTGAAACAATGTATAAAAATGTAATAATGATTTTTATCCTCGGATCAAGCCGATGAACAAAAGATCCCGTTGGATAATGTTGGCCTATGGTAATGTCTTTAAGCATCTTTATTACTCCTTATCCACTTCAATATTTCCGATTTTGCTTCTTCCAAGGTAAAGATATCCGGATTAAAATCTGTGTCGATTTCCCTAAGCCTTTCCATAAGTTTTGTAATCTGAGGAATTCCCAACCCAATGGATTCAAGTCTTGCTGACTGTCTAAATACTTCTTTTGGTGTTCCTGAGAGTTCGATTTTTCCTGCATGCATAACGATAATGCGATCAACTAATTTTGCAATATCTTCCATGCTATGGGAAACAAAGATTACCGTATTGTTATACTTCTCATGTAAAAATTTCACCTGTTCCAGGATTTCATCCCTTCCTTTAGGGTCAAGGCCTGCTGTCGGTTCATCAAGAATTAAAACATCAGGCTTCATCGCAAGAACTCCGGCAATTGCAACTCTCCGCCGTTGCCCTCCGCTTAACTCGAAGGGTGACCGATCTTTTAAAAGTTCAAAATCCAAGTTTACAAGTTCCATTGACTCACGCACCCGCTCATCTACATCTTCGTCAGACAGTTTAAGATTCTTCGGACCGAAAGCAATATCCTTATACACCGTTTCTTCAAACAATTGATGTTCAGGGTATTGGAAAACCAGCCCCACCTTTTTACGCAAATCCGCTAATTTTGCCTTTTCGTTGGTCATGACAAATTCACCCACAGTAATCTTGCCTGTTGTGGGTTTAATGAGTCCGTTCATATGTTGAATTAAAGTGGACTTCCCTGATCCTGTATGTCCAATCAGACCGATAAACTCTCCATCTTCAATATCAAGATTGACACGATCAAGGGCTTTTGTCTCAAAAGGACTCTTTGGATTGTAAATATATGTGAGATCTTCTATTTTAATCGACATAATTCCATCACCATCTCGTCAACTGTTAGTATGTCCTCGGGAAGTTCAATTCCTTCGGTTCTCAATTCATGGGCAAGATCTGTTACTTGAGGTACATCAAGCCCTAATTTCTTAAGAGTGTCCACTTTTGAAAAAACTTCTTTTGGAGTCCCTTCGAGAACAATCTCTCCGTCTTCCATCACAATCACTCGATCGCTATCCACAGCTTCTTCCATGAAATGTGTAATATTGAGGATCGTGATTCCCTCTTCTTTGTTCAGTTTCTTTATCGTTTCTATTACGTCTTTTCTTCCGGAAGGATCCAACATAGCTGTAGGTTCATCGAGAATAATGCAATCCGGTCTCATAGCAATGACTCCAGCGATAGCAATCCTTTGTTTCTGTCCTCCGGAAAGTAAATGTGGACCTTTCTCTCTGTATTCAAGCATTCCAACAATTTTCAAGGAATCTTCCACTCTCTTTCTGATCTCATTAGGAATGATCCCCAGGTTTTCGGGTCCAAAAGCAACGTCTTCTTCCACAATGGTTGCGACAATCTGGTTGTCCGGATTTTGAAACACCATTCCTGCAGTTTGCCGTATTTCCCATATGTGTTCCTCATCCTTGGTGTTGAGACCTTTTACCAAAACATCTCCATCTGTAGGCAATAATAAGGCATTAACATGTTTTGCCAATGTGGACTTTCCCGATCCGTTATGTCCTATAATCGTTACAAACTCTCCTTGATCAATCTCTATGTTAATATCTTTTAAGGCTCTTAAAGCCTCTTCCTGATCGTTGCTTTCGTAGAGAAATGTAACCTCTTTAATTTGTACAATTTTTCCCATGGAATAATCCCTTCTTTATGAGTTATTCAAGATTCAGATTTATTATATCGTATATTGGTGATTTTTACTATCAGTTACAAGAGATAAATTTCTTTCCCTCCATTGATTTATCTTGATAAGATAAGAAAAGGGACTAAGTCCGCACTTAATCCCCAGAGTCTTATCTATACCAATTCGATAATGGCCATTTCACTGTTATCGCCTTTTCTTGGTCCTTTTTTTATAATTCTTGTATAGCCTCCATTACGCTCAGCATAACCCGGAGCAATCTCGTCGAATAATTTCTTCGTTACCGTTTCATCAGTAAGATATGCTAGAGCTTGACGTCGAGCATGCAAATCACTTTTTTTCCCAAGGGTAATCATTTTTTCCGTTACTCTTCTGGCTTCTTTTGCTTTAGAAATTGTCGTTTCAATTCTCCCATGCCTTAGAAGGTCAGTGGTCATGTTTCTTAACATTAAGTCTCTATGGGCACTTTCACGTCCTAATTTTCTATTCGCCATGTGTTCATCCCTCCTTGCTACTGAACTATTCGTCACTTGGTCTTAAACCGAGACCTAGGTCTTCCAGTTTTTTTTGTACTTCCACTAAAGATTTTTTACCAAGGTTCCGCACTTTCATCATTTCGTCTTCGGTTTTGTTGGTCAGCTCTTCAACGGTGTTAATGCCTGCACGCTTTAGACAATTATAAGAACGGACTGAAAGATCAAGCTCTTCAATTGTCATTTCAAGCACTTTCTCTTTTTCGTCTTCTTCTTTTTGAACCATAATTTCCACTTCTTCGGAGTGACTGGTTAAAGAAATAAACAGATTCAAGTGCTCGTTCATTACTCTTGAGGCTAAAGAGATAGCCTCTTCAGGGTGAATACTTCCGTCGGTTTCCATTTCCAAAATCAGTTTATCGTAGTCTGTCATTTGACCAACACGGGTATTCTCAACAGAGTAACTCACCTTTTTCACAGGAGTGTAGATTGAATCCACGGGAATCATTCCAATCGCAAGTTCCTCTGATTTGTTATTCTCAGCAGGAACATACCCGCGACCTTTAGCAACATTGATTTCCATATACAACCGGGAGTCTTGATCCAGCGTTGCTATATGCATATCCGGATTTAGAATTTCCACATCTGCATCCGCAATAATATCACCGGCCGTGACAATTCCTTCCCCTTCTTTTTCGATTCTAATTGTCTTCATTTCATCGCTATGAAGTTTAATTGATAAGTCTTTGAGGTTCAAAACGATTTCCGTTACATCTTCCTTTACACCGGGAATCGTGGAAAACTCATGGAGAACTCCTTCGATTTTAATCGAGGTTACTGCTGCTCCTGGTAATGATGATAACATAATTCTTCTGAGTGCATTTCCCAGAGTGATCCCATATCCCCGCTCCAGAGGCTCTGCGATAAACTTTCCGTAACGATTATCACCGCTATTTTCAATCATTTCAACCTTTGGTTTTTCCATTTCAATCATTATGAAACCCTCCCTTGTTTTCTGGTCTTAATCGATCTGAGGGTAACGAATTGATGAGAAAGTCTACTTAGAGTACAACTCTACAATTAGATTTTCTGCAATCGGTAGGTCTATGTCATCTCTTGAAGGTAGTGATACTACTTTCCCCTCTAACTTTTCCACATCAACGGTTAACCATTGTGGTGCAGTTCCTTTTAGTCCTTCACTTAGCTCTTTAAACTTGTTGGATGCTTTTGACTTTTCCTTGATTGTAATTACTTCTCCAACACTTACTAAATAAGATGGAATATCCACTTTCTTACCGTTAATGGTAAAGTGACCGTGTTGCACCAGTTGTCTGGCTTCTTTTCTTGAAGAAGCAAATCCCAATCTGAATACAACATTGTCTAATCGACTTTCTAAGATCGAAAGTAGGTTTTCACCGGTGATTCCTGTCTTTCTGTCTGCCATTTCGAAGTATTTTCTGAATTGAGACTCTAGAAGTCCATAATATCTCTTTGCTTTTTGTTTTTCACGTAATTGTAGTCCATAGTTGGATAATTTTTTTCTGCTCGTTCCATGTTGACCGGGAGCATAGCTTCTTTTCGTCAGAGCACATTTGTCAGTATAACAACGATCTCCTTTTAAATAAAGCTTTTCTCCTTCACGTCTACATAGTCTACAACTTGGGCCTGTATATCTCGCCATTTTCCATACACCTCCTAATCTTCTTTCTTAAACTCGTCTTCTTTTCGGTGGACGACAACCGTTGTGAGGAATCGGAGTTACGTCCTTTATGGACTGTACTTCTAATCCTGCTGCTTGAAGTGCTCTAATTGCAGCTTCTCTTCCTGATCCCGGTCCGTTTACAAAAACCTCCACACTTTTTAGCCCATGTTCCATAGCCGCTTTGCTGGCTGCTTCAGCAGCCATTTGCGCAGCAAAAGGAGTGGATTTTCGGGAGCCTTTGAAACCTAGCTGACCGGCACTAGACCAAGCAATTGTGTTTCCCTGCATATCCGTTAAGTTAATAATAGAGTTATTAAACGTAGATTGAATATGTGCCTGGCCACGCTCTATATTTTTTCGTTCTTTTTTCTTTCGAGTAACTCGCTTCTTTGTAGCCTTTGCCATTCTCTTACCTCCTTACCACAGTTTACTTTTTACGACCTGCAATTCGCTTCGGCCCTTTACGGGTTCTTGCGTTGTTTTTCGTGTTTTGTCCTCTTACAGGTAAATTACTTCGGTGTCTTAAACCTCTGTAGCATCGAATTTCTCTTAGTCGTTTTAAGTTTAAGCTGATCTCTCTTCTAAGATCTCCTTCAACTTGGTATTTTTCATCGATGGCTTTTCTTAAAGCATTTACTTCCTGCTCTGTAAGGTCTTTTACCCGGGTATCCAAATTGATCCCTGCATTTTCAAGGATTCCCTTTGAAAGACTCTTCCCAATTCCATATATATAAGTTAATGCTACTTCTACTCGTTTGTCTCTTGGTAAGTCAACTCCTGCGATTCTAGCCATTTACAGTTACACCTCCTAATACTCTACTCCTGCTTTCAAATTCTTTTTATTGATAACTTTCGGGAAGTCATTTCATGACTCAGCCGCTCCCAAAAATCACAACTACAATATTTTATTATAATACAAACTCCTGTCAAATACCAGTGTATTTAACCTTGTTTTTGCTTATGCTTTGGGTTGGTGCAAATCACCATTACCTTCCCTTTTCGTTTAATGACTTTACAATTTTCGCACATGGGCTTAACTGATGTTCGTACTTTCATATCTTTCCCTCCTTACTACTTCTTTCTCCAAGTTATTCTTCCTCGAGTTAGATCATAGGGAGAAAGCTCTATGGTTACCTGATCTCCAGGTAAAATTTTTATATAGTGCATTCTCAGCTTCCCCGATAGATGGGCAAGTATTTCGTGTCCATTGTCCAACTCCACTTTAAACATTGCATTCGGCAGTGCTTCTTTAACCACACCTTCGACCTCTATCACATCTTGTTTTGACATTAACAGATCAAACCTCCATTCTAGGTTATTGTTTCATCCCTAATCTCTCCAGTTCTTTTTTGATAAAAGCGTTACTTACTCTTCTACCGCTGAGAATGGATTCCCTGATTTCTTCTGATAGAACATTGTACCTTGCAACATGCTTGCGTTTTTTCTTTTTGGGTTTTGATATTTTCCTGAGTTTCCCATCGGCAATAAGGATATGGTCTTTGTCATATTCTCCGATCACGACGAAATTTCGACCTTTATCTCTTCCTTGGATGGATTTTACAATCTGACCGATTTGTATATTTGGATCTTCCACTATGTCACCTCTTTTTATTCATTACAGAACCGTTAATAATTCAGGCTCATCCTGGGTTATTACGACGGTGTGTTCATAATGTGCGGAGTACTTTCCGTCTAAAGTGACTACTGTCCAGCCATCTTGCAAGACTTTCACTTTGTATGTCCCTATATTGACCATAGGTTCAACTGCAAGAACCATACCTGCTTGTATTTTAGGGCCTCTTCCCTTCGGACCATAGTTAGGGATCTGAGGTGCTTCATGCATTTCCCTTCCAATTCCATGACCTGTGTAATCTCTAACAATTGAAAACCCGTGAGCCTCCACATAAGTCTGAATTGCATTTGAAATATCTGAAAGCCTAAACCCTTCTTTCATTACTTTAAACCCTTCATAAAAGCTTTCCCGCGTCACATCTATCAGTTTTTGAGCTTCGGAGTCTACATTCCCTACAGGATAAGTCCGCGCTGCATCACCATAGTATTTTTCTTTTATGGTTCCAATGTCAATACTGATGATATCCCCCTCCTGCAATCTTTTGCTTCCGGGGATTCCATGGACCACCTCGTGATTGATCGAGGTGCAAATACTTGCTGGGAAACCACCGTACCCTTTGAAAGCCGGTGATGCACCTCTTTTTCGAATGTACTCTTCTGCGATTTTATCCAGCTCGATTGTTGTGATCCCAGGCTCAATATATTTCTTTAAAATCTCGTGGGTTTCAGCAACAATTCTCCCTGCTTCTCGCATAAGTTCAATTTCTCTTTTTGATTTGATTTGAATCATTTTGTATTACCTTCCAGCACTTCTACTATTTCATCGAACACCTGCGAAATCGCTTTTGCGCCATCCAATGTTGACAGCTTGCACTTCTCATCATAAAAATTAATGAGAGGTTCAGTTTCGCTCAAATACACTTCAATTCTCTTTGCTACAGTTTTTTCATTATCATCGTCTCTTTGATATAGCTCTCCGGAGCATAAATCACAAACTCCTTCTTCTGCAGGGGGGTTGAACCTTATATGATAGGTGGAACCGCAATCTCTGCAAATCCGTCGTCCAACTGCTCTTTCTACAAGGATTTTCTTGTCAACTTGGATATTAATCACTTTGTTGAGCTCTGTATCCATTTTCCCAAGGACGTTTTCCAATTCTTTAGCTTGGTTTACAGTTCTCGGGAATCCATCGAGAAGAAATCCTTGCTTGCAGTCGTCATTTTTTAAGCGATCTTCAACGATTTCAACAACAACCTCGTCAGGAACTAAAAGTCCTTTGTCCATATACTCTTTTGCCTTTAGTCCTAATGGAGTATTGTTTTTTATGTTAAATCGGAAAATATCTCCTGTGGAAATATGAGGAATATTGTATCGATCTGAAATTGATACAGCTTGTGTCCCTTTTCCCGCTCCGGGCGGGCCAAGTAATATGAGCCTCACGTTATCATCTCCCAGTTTAATGTATTCATTCCCTCGGCGAGAATGTGTTTTCCGGGTTCATTATTTTAAGAATCCTTGATAATGTCTCATAAGCATTTGTGCTTCCACTTGCTTAACCGTTTCAAGGGATACACCCACAACAATTAAGAGAGCTGTTCCTCCGAAGGCAATCGGAAGATTAAATACGGCAGAAATTACAATTGGAAGGGCCGCAATTAGTGCTAAAAACAGACCGCCTGCCAACGTAATACGGTTCAACACCTTGTTTAGATAATCTACCGTAGGCTTCCCTGGTCGAATCCCGGGGATAAATCCTCCTTGCTTTTTCATGTTGTTAGCGACATCAACAGGGTTGAACGTAATCGCTGTATAAAAGTACGTGAAGAACACAATTAAAACTGAACTCAAGAGCGTATAAAAAATTGAACCTTGTAAAGTTGCAGTCGATAACCAGTTCGTCACAAAACGTGCCAGACCGCTATCCTGGCCAAATACCATGCTAAGAGTTTGAGGGAAAGCCAATAAACTCATGGCGAAAATCACAGGGATAACTCCTGATTGATTAACTTTCAGGGGGATATGTGAGCTTTGTCCGCCATACATTTTTCTTCCAACAACCCGTTTTGCATACTGTACAGGAATTTTTCTCTTTCCTTCAGTGATATATACAACTCCCGCAACAATGACTACTGCAATAAGGAGAAATACAATAACTGCAATGATCGATATTTCATTCTGCTGTAGCAATTGCAGAGTATTAGCTATCCCACCGGGAATTCCGGAAACAATTCCCGCAAATATAATAAGGGAGATTCCGTTCCCAATTCCGTTTTCAGTAATCTGCTCTCCTAACCACATTAGAAAAGCTGTTCCTGCTGTTAGTGTGATAATTACTGTGAAAAAACTAAAGGCACTTTGATCTAAAATTGCCTGTCTAAATAACCCTACTGTGATTCCGGTTGCTTGGATGAGAGCTAAAACGATGGTCCCGTATCGAGTGTACTGTGCCATCTTTTTTCTTCCCTCTTCCCCTTCTTTAGCTAATTGTTCTAAAGATGGAATTGCAATCGTGAGTAGATTCATAATAATTGATGCGGTAATATATGGTGTAATACTTAAAGCGAAAATCGTCATGTTTCCAAAAGCTCCACCGGAGAACATATCAAACATTGATAAAATACCACCATCATCAATTACGCCTCTTACAATATCGACGTTGATCCCCGGCACTGGAATCGCTGCCCCTAATCTGAAGATAACCAACATCATAAATGTATAGGTCATTTTACTTCTTAGATCAGGAATTTTCCAGGCATTTCGTAAGGTTTCTAACATCCTATATCACCTCTGCCTTTCCTCCGGCAGCTTCAATTTTTTCAGTAGCTGACTGAGTAAATTTATGGGCTTTCACAACAAGCTTTTTGTTCAAATCTCCATTGCCTAAAATTTTTACTCCACCCTTTTCAAGCTTTCTCACAAGCTTTGATTCAATAAGTAATTCCGGTGTGATTTCAGCTCCATCTTCAAATCGGTTTAAATCTTCAAGTTTAACAATACTATAATCTGTTCTGAAAATATTTGTAAACCCGCGCTTAGGAAGTCTACGTATTAAAGGCATTTGACCTCCTTCAAATCCCGGTCTGGTTCCGCCTCCGCTTCGTGCATTTTGACCGTTTGCACCTCTTCCGGAAGTTTTACCAAGTCCACTGGATTCTCCACGGCCTACCCTTTTGCGTTTTTTCGTAGAACCCTCAGCAGGTTTCAGTTCATGTAACTTCATACTTTGCACCTCCTATTTAAGCTTCTTTCACTTCTACAAGATGTTTTACGAGCTCAATCATTCCTCGCGTTGCACCATTATCGGGTAATTCAACAACCTGATTGATCTTTCTTAGTCCCATTGCTTCAATGGTCTTTCTTTGTTTAGGCAAAGTGCCGATAAGGCTTCTTTTAAGAGTAATATTTAATTTATCCGCCATGTTTTTCCCTCCTAACCTAAGAGTTCTTCTGTAGTCTTTCCTCTTAGTTTTGCTACGTCTTCCGCTCTTTTCAATTGTCGCAGACCGTCCATCGTAGCATTTACCATGTTTCTTGAGTTGTTAGACCCTAATGATTTTGCGCGTACATCTTGGAATCCTGCCAGTTCAAGAATTGCTCTTACGGGTCCACCTGCAATAATCCCTGTTCCTTCTACAGCTGGCATAATAAGAACTTTTCCTGCACCAAAGTGGCCCTTAACCTCGTGAGGCACCGTTGTTCCAACCATTGGAACTTCGACCATACTCTTTTTGGCATCTTCAATTCCTTTTCGAATTGCATCGGGAATTTCCATGGCTTTTCCGGTTCCTACTCCTACACGGCCATTTTCGTCTCCGACAACGACTAAAGCAGCAAATCGGAAGTTTCGTCCACCTTTAACTACTTTCGTTACTCGCCGTATATCAACTACTTGCTCTTTAATGTCTAATTGACTTGCATCAATTCTTTTATCTTGTGGCATTAATTTACCTCCTTTTTACTAAAATTTCAGTCCGCCTTCTCTTGCACCATCTGCTAAATTTCGAACCCGACCGTGGTAAAGATATCCTCCCCGATCGAAGGTCACTACTTCGATTCCTTGGTCAAGCGCCCTTTTAGCAACAATCTCTCCGACTTTTTTAGCAGCTTCCTTGTTGGCAGTTGATTCTAGTCCACCCTTTACCTCTTCATCAAGAGTTGATGCAGAAACCAAGGTTTTTCCTGCCGTATCGTCAATAATTTGTGCATACATATGCTTTGAACTTCTAAAGACATTTAGCCGTGGTCTTTCGGAAGATCCGGTAATTTTATTTCTTACTCTGAATTGTCGCTTTCTTCTTGTAGAGCTTTTACTTGGCTTTTTAATCACGTTGAACTCACTCCTTTCTTACTTCGCTGTTTTACCTTCTTTTCGTCTGATGTATTCGTCAGAGTACTTAATTCCTTTACCTTTGTACGGTTCAGGCTTGCGTAATTCTCTAATTTTTGCTGCGAAGTTTCCAACTTGCTGTTTGTTGGCACCTTTTACGATAATTGCCGTTTGTGACGGAACGTCCAACTCAATTCCTTCCGGCTGCTCCATTTCAATAGGATGAGAAAATCCAAGGTTTAACACCAGTTTTTTCCCTTGCATAGTTGCTCGATACCCGACGCCGTTCAACTCCAGTTTTTTCTCATATCCTTCCGTCACACCAATAACCATATTGTTGATTAATGATCGCGAAAGCCCATGTAAAGATTTGTGTTTCTTGTTGTTCGTTGGTCGTTTTACAACAAGGGTGCTTTCTTCTTTTTCTATCTTGATCTCCTTAGGAATTGCTTCTGATAAAGTTCCTTTAGGACCTTTTACAGTAACAACATTTTTATCATCGATTGTTATTTCAATGCCTTCTTTAATTTCGATAGGTTTAATACCGATTCTAGACATCCTTACACCTCCCTTAAGTCTACCATTTTACCAAACGTAGGCCAATACTTCTCCGCCGACGCCTTCCTGTTTTGCCACTTTATCAGTTACGACCCCTTTAGAGGTTGAAATGATAGCGATTCCAAGGCCACCAAGAACTCGTGGGATCTCATCTCTTTTTGCATATACCCGCAATCCAGGCTTGGAGATCTTCTTAATTCCTGTAATGATCTTTTCTTTATTCTCGCCATATTTTAACTGAATTCTCAAGATTCCCTGCTTTCCGTCCTCGATCACATCGAAACCCTTAATAAATCCTTCTTCTAAAAGAATCTTTGCAATTTCTTTTTTCATATTCGATGCAGGCACCTCTACACTTTCGTGTTTTACTGAGCTTGCATTTCTAATTCGGGTTAACATATCCGCAATTGGATCAGTCATTATCATTGAACTTGCCTCCTTCCTGTTCCTACCAGCTCGCTTTTCTCACTCCTGGAATTTGTCCTTTATATGCCAGTTCTCTAAAACAAATACGGCAAATACCAAACTTTCTCAAGTAACCGTGAGGTCTTCCGCAGATTTTGCATCGGCTGTATTCTCTTGACTTATACTTTTGCTTTCTTTGTTGCTTTACCTTCATTGACGTTTTAGCCACGATTATTCCTCCTTCTTACTTAGAGAACGCAAGTCCCATAAGTCTTAATAATTCCTTGCTTTCCTCGTCGGTCTTTGCAGTCGTTACGAAAACAATGTCCATGCCTCGCACTTTATCGATCTTATCATATTCGATTTCAGGGAATATCAATTGTTCTTTTACTCCCAACGCATAATTTCCTCGTCCGTCGAAGGCTTTATCACTTACTCCTCGAAAGTCTCGTACTCGAGGTAAAGCGATATTGAATAAACGGTCAACAAACTCATACATCTTTTCTCCGCGCAAGGTTACTTTTGCACCCACAGGCATTCCCTCTCGTACTTTAAAGTTTGAAACGGATTTTTTCGCCTTGGTGATTAACGGTTTTTGGCCTGTAATTGTTGTCATATCTTGTACTGCTAGCTCAAGATTTTTTGCATTCTCCCTGGCGTCACCTACTCCCATGTTTACGATGACTTTTTCTAGCTTAGGGATTTCCATAACACTGCTATAGTTAAATTTCTCCATCATTGCTGGAGCAACGTCGTTTTTATACATTTCTTTTAGTCTGGCCATAATAGACGTACCTCCTTTCTTAATAAATTAGTCTAAAATTTCTCCAGTTTTTTTGCTTATACGTACTTTCTTACCGTCTTCAACTTTATATCCTATTCGAACACCTTTGTTCGCTTTTTTGTCAAAGAACATTACGTTAGAAATGTGTACAGGCCCTTCCTGATTGATAATCCCACCTTGTTGCATTTGTTGTGTGGGTTTTTGATGTTTTTTTATCATGTTTACACCTTCAATCAATATCCTCTGGGTTTTAGGAAATACTTCAAGGACCTTGCCTTTTTTATCTTTGTCTTTTCCTGAAATTACGACGACTGTATCGCCTTTTTTAATATGCATCCTTCGCACCTCCTTAGTTATAGTACCTCTGGAGCAAGTGAAACTATTCTCATAAAGTTTTTATCTCGAAGCTCTCTTGTCACCGGTCCAAATATTCTTGTTCCTGCTGGAGTTTTATCATCTTTAATGATCACTCCTGCATTTTGATCGAACTTAATGTATGTTCCATCTTTTCGCTTAACAGGGTTTACAGTACGAACAACTACAGCTCGAACAACATCTCCCTTTTTTACAACTCCACCTGGTGTTGCGCTTTTTACAGAACAAATAATTTCATCCCCGACATGCGCATACTTTCTTCTGGTTCCACCTAAAACCTTTATACATAAAAGCTCTTTCGCTCCTGAATTATCTGCAACTTTAAGGCGTGATTCCTGTTGAATCATGTGAATACCTCCCTTCGTTATTTCCCGTTATTTCGCTTTTTCTATAATGGACTCAAGTCTCCATCGCTTATCTTTTGACAATGGTCTTGTTTCCATGATTCTTACTAAGTCGCCGACTCCGCACTCATTGTTTTCATCATGAAACTTGAATTTTGTGGTTCGCTTAACTGCTTTACCGTAAAGCTTATCACTGACCCTATCCACTACTTCAATAACTCCGGTCTTGTCCATTTTATCGCTCACAACTCGACCTTCACGTACTTTTCTGTTATTTCTATTCACTGGGTTAGCCTCCTTCCGCTAAAACCTTTTTTTACGCTCGTTCCATGCCTAACTCTTTTTCCCTAATTACTGTTTTAATTCTAGCAATGTCTTTGCGTACATTCCGAATTCGTACAGGGTTTTCAAGCTGGCCTGTTGCTAATTGAAAACGCAAGTTAAACAGTTCGCTTTTAAGATCTGTTAACTCTTTGTTAAGCTCTTGCTGGTTCATATCTCGAATCTCTTTAGCTTTCATTAGCTTCACCACCCCTACCTTCTTGTTCGCTTCTTGTCACAAACTTTGTTTTTATTGGTAGCTTGTGCATTGCAAGTCGCATAGCTTCTCGAGCTTTTTCTTCCGTCACACCTGCAAGCTCAAACATAATTCTTCCAGGCTTAACTACAGCGACCCAGTACTCAGGTGCTCCTTTACCGGCTCCCATTCGGGTTTCAGCAGGCTTCTTTGTAACTGGTTTATGTGGGAATACCTTGATCCAAACTTTACCACCTCGTTTAATTGAACGCGTCATTGCAATTCGGGCAGCTTCTATTTGATTGGAAGTAATCCATCCTGGTTCTGTTGCCATGATTCCATATTCACCATAAGAAATTCGATTTCCACGGTTTGCCTCGCCTTTCATTCTTCCTCTGAAAACTCTTCGACGTTTAACTCTTTTTGGCATTAACATGCGCTATTCCTCCTTCCTACGAAAGCAAATGACTCTTATTTACCGCTTTCTTGTTTATTGTCATTGGGTTTCTCTTTTTTTTCCGGCAGAATTTCTCCATTATACACCCACACTTTAATTCCTAGTTTTCCGTAAGTTGTATCTGCTTCCGCAAAGCCGTAATCAATGTCTGCTCGTAGTGTGTGCAGTGGTACGTTCCCTTCGGAATACCCTTCAGTTCTTGCCATATCTGCACCACCAAGTCGTCCGGCTGTTGAAACTTTTACTCCCTTTGCTCCGGATCTCATTGCTCTTTGCATTGCTTGCTTCATCGCTCTTCTGAAAGAAACTCGTCGCTCAAGAGAGAATGCAATGTTCTCTGCCATTAGCTGTGCATTCTTTTCTGGTAATTTTACCTCCACAACATTAACTGCAACACTTTTACCCGTTAGTTTTTCAAGGTTTTTACGAAGTTTCTCAACGCCTGTACCACCTTTACCGATTACCATTCCCGGCTTTGCTGTGTGGACATTAATTTTAACCCGATTGGTTGCTGCTCTTTCAATTCCAATTCTTGAAATTCCTGAAATATATAGTTCCTTCTTAACGAATTTTCTAATCTTATGGTCCTCGATTAGGTAGTCAGAAAAGGTTCTTTTATTAGCATACCATTTCGTATCCCAGTCTTTTATTACTCCTACTCTTAAACCATGGGGGTTTACTTTTTGACCCATTTTTGTCCCTCCTTAATCCTAAATTTCTTTTAACGTCACTCCTATATGGCTCGTCCGTTTTCTGATCATTGTTGCACGTCCCATAGCTCTTGGTCTATATCGCTTGATTGTCGGTCCCTGATTTGCATAAATGTCGGTGATTATAAGGTTTTCTCTGGACAGATCATGATTGTTTTCTGCGTTAGCGATTGCTGAATTTACTACTTTTTCAACGATCGGTGCAGCTTTTCTTGGTGCATGCTTTAAAATCGCCAGAGCCTCATCCACTTGCTTACCTCTAATTAAATCAACTACCTGTTGAGCTTTTCTAGGAGATATTCTTACAAACTTTGCTATTGCCTTTGCTTCCACTAAGACAACCTCCTTTCGATTATCAATCTATTTTTTCACTTTACTGGTTCTTTCTGAGTTTGCATGACCTCTGTAAGTTCTTGTAGGAGCAAATTCTCCTAGCTTGTGACCGACCATGTCTTCAGTAATGTACACAGGAACATGTTTTCTCCCGTCATGAACCGCTAATGTATGTCCGATCATTTGAGGGAATACCGTCGAAGACCTGGACCATACTTTGATGACTTTCTTTTCTCCATTTTTGTTCATTTCTTCTATTTTCTTCAATAACCTTTTGTGAATAAAAGGTCCTTTTTTAACAGAACGACTCATTTACTTTGCCTCCTTCCAGAAACGATAGTTATCGACTGGTTTCTGTTCAACACTCTTATTTCTTTTTCTTGCGGGAAATAATCATCTTGCTTGATGCTTTTTTCTTTTTTCGTGTTTTGAATCCTAAAGTAGGTTTACCCCATGGAGTAACAGGAGAAGGCATACCAATTGGAGCACGTCCTTCACCACCACCATGTGGGTGATCGTTTGGATTCATAACAGACCCTCGCACAGTCGGCCGAATCCCTTTATGTCTGTTTCGCCCGGCTTTACCGATTGTAATGTTTTCGTGTTCAACATTCCCAACCTGACCAACTGTTGCGCGACATTCGAGACCGATCCTGCGCATTTCTCCTGAAGGTAACTTTATCGTCGCATACTTTCCTTCTTTAGCCATTAATTGAGCATAATTTCCTGCAGATCGAACTAATTGTCCGCCTTTACCGGGTTTCATTTCAATATTGTGTATAATTGTACCTGCGGGCATGTCTTTTAGTTTCTTTGAATTTCCGGCCTTAATATCTGCCGCTTCCCCGGATTCTATCATGTCACCTACCTGTAGGTTCTTTGGTGCAAGAATGTAACGTTTCTCTCCATCTACATAATGCAATAAAGCGATGTTTGCACTTCTATTGGGATCATACTCGATGGTTGCAACCTTTGCAGGGATTCCATCTTTGTTCCTTTTAAAATCGATTATTCGATATTTTCTTTTTGCTCCACCACCAATGTGCCTTGTGGTAATTTTACCGTGGACATTTCGTCCTCCAGATTTCTTTAAAGGTGCCAATAATGATTTCTCTGGTTCAACCTTTGAAAGTTCTTTGAAGTCAGATACTGTCATCTGTCTTCTTGCCGGAGTTGTGGGCTTAAACTTTTTTATCGCCATTTCATTTCCCTCCTTTGTGGTTCAGTTTATTCCATTCCTTCGAAGAATTCGATTTCTTTGCTATCTTCGGTTAATGTAATAATGGCTTTTTTCCAATCTGCTCTTTTCCCTTGGGTTCTGCCCATTCTTTTGATTTTACCCTTCATATTCATCGTGTTGGTTTTTTCAACCTTCACGCCAAAAATCTTTTCAACGGCTTTTTTGATTTCACTTTTGTTAGCATCTTTCGCTACCTTGAAAGCATATTTTCTTTCAGCCATTTCTTCCATACTTTGTTCCGTAACTAGGGGTTTGATAATGATATCATGTGCATTTTTCATTATGCGTACACCTCCTCGACCCTTTCTACCGCGTCCTTGGTAATGATAAAGTGGTCGTACTTTAAGATATCGTAAACATTCAAAGTGTTTACAGAAGTTGTAGCTACTCCAGGAATGTTTCTCGCTGATCTTATGACTGCTTCATCATTGCTGCTTAATACGATTAAAGCTTTTTTTTCAGCCTCTAAATTTTTAAGGATTTTTACCATTTCTTTCGTTTTTGGTGCATCAAGTATAAACTCATCCACCACTTTAATCTGTTCGTTGGCAACTTTGCTTGAGAGCGCAGACTTAAAAGCAACTCTCTTTAGCTTTTTAGGCAATGTATAGCTGAAGTCTCTGCTTTTAGGTGCAAATACAATTCCGCCTCCTACCCATAATGGGGATCGGATGGTTCCATGTCTTGCTCTACCTGTACCCTTTTGTCTCCAGGGCTTTCTTCCTCCACCTCTCACTTCAGATCGAGTAAGGGTTCCTTTTGTTCCTTGACGTTTATTCGCAAGCTGATTTTTCACAACTTGATGCATTGCATGCTCATTAATTTCGACTCCGAAAATGTGATCATTTAATTCCATTTCACTTACTTTCTCTCCTGCCATATTATAAATTGGTACTTTTGGCATTATAATCCTCCTCTCTGCGATCAGCATTATTTGCTTTGCTTAATCGTTTCTTTTATTGTGATTAATCCTTTTTTCGGGCCTGGAACTGCACCTTTAACAAGGATCACATTTTTGTCTTCCATTACTTTTACAATTTCAAGATTTCTCACTGTTACTCTTTCGTTACCCATTTGTCCAGGTAGGTTTTTACCTTTGAAAACCCTTGCTGGGTCTGCAGAAGCACCCATAGATCCGGGTCTTCTGTGGTATCTGGAACCATGGGTTTCCGGTCCTCGGGATTGATTGTGTCGCTTAATATTTCCTTGGAAACCTTTTCCTTTGGAAGTACCCATAATATCAACCCGGTCTCCTGCTTGAAATACTGAAGCGGTGATTTCTTGCCCGATACTAAAACCTTCAGTGCTTTCAACGCGGAACTCTTTTAGAAATTTCTTCGGAGTAATACCGGCTTTGTCAAAGTGTCCTTTTTCAGGTTTTATCGTTCGCGACTCTTTCTTTTCGTCGTATCCAACTTGAACTGCTTCATAACCGTCTTTCTCAAAGGATTTCACTTGAGCAACTTCATTTTTGCCAATCTCAATTACCGTTACTGCCGTAACTTCACCTTCTTCGCTAAATACCTGTGTCATACCAACTTTTCTTCCTAATACAAATTTCATTTCTTTACACCTCCTAATAATCTTACAGCGGATTACAGCTTAATGTAATCATCCTAAGAAATAGGCAATCTACTCTATATCTTAGATATACTGTCTTATAACTTAATTTCAATATCCACACCGGCTGGTAAGTCCAGTCTCATAAGCGCATCTACTGTTTTTTGAGACGGTTCAAGGATGTCGATTAATCTTTTATGGGTTCTCATCTCAAATTGTTCTCTTGAATCCTTGTACTTGTGTACCGCTCGAATGATGGTAATAATCTCTTTACGAGTTGGCAGCGGTACCGGACCCGATACCTCCGCACCACTTCTTTTTGCAGTCTCCACGATTCTACTTGCTGATTGATCCAATGTTTTGTGATCGTAAGCTTTTAGTCGAATTCTGATCTTTTGACTTTTCTTTGCCATTCACTTTCCCTCCTTTATCGCACGTAGTTTTCTTTTTCACGCACGACAGGGTTTCGCTAAACGCTTCCAGGTGTGTCTTGTCTCCTTGCGCGTTTCGATCCCTTGTCGCCCGATTCATTGATCTGGCATGCTCCACGAAAATTCCCCATTTTAAACAGGCTACCTTCCGCTTCATCGCTATTTTGCACACTAGATAATTTTATACTATTTCAAGCTATATTTCAAGGTTTATTTCGTTTTTTTTCGTTGCATTGTAACTTAAGAGTTATTATAAGTATATGTTCCTATAAGCATTAAACGATTTTGAGAAAAAAAGAATTTAGAAGAAGGAACTCATCCTTCCTCTAAATTCTGTCTTGTTTTCTAGCTATATTGGTTTATCTCCTAGTAAAACTACTCAATAATAGAAGCTACAACTCCGGCTCCTACCGTTCTTCCACCTTCTCGAATTGCAAACCTCAATCCTTCTTCCATTGCGATCGGGCTAATCAATTC
>SL_8KL_010_SEDDRAFT_10000684_pt1 | contig 29662 bp, 27 predicted proteins | sample SodLakKL_010_SED_4_FD_11160 | JGI IMG/M metagenome (IMG submission 11160) | reverse complement strand
GATCTCTTTCCCCGTATATTGGACTGCAGACCTATTTACCCTAAGAGGATGCTGGAAGACGTTGGTTTTGATATCGAAGAGGTTAGAAGAGAAAAGATGGGTGTTCTACCAATCCAAATAGTTACTGCTGTCTCACGATGAGCCTTCAAACAGACATTGGTCTTCCGGTTCAACGTGTGCCTGTATCTCTAAATTTCCTTTGATTTCTCCTTCACTTTTCTCCTCTATGTCTTTTTCAAATTTAGTGGCTAAATCATGAGCTTCTTTTATACTAACTTTATCCGGGACAACGAGATGAAGCGAGATCAGGATTTTATCTGGACTTTCAGTTATTTTGATACGGTGAGCTTCTAAAACATCATCGTATTTTTTAACGGTTTCTTGAACCAAACTCTCTATCTTCTTCCTGGGCATACTAGCGGGGTCTAAATGGACCTCAGCGGTCGAGCCAAATCTTTTTTCCAACTTTTCTTCAAGCTGATGTGAGACATCATGTGCTGAGCGGATCGTGCCTTCATTAGATTTCATGTGTAGAGAAATAGATTTATCTTGACCGTAATCGTGCACTTTAATATCGTGGACTTCCCTAACTCCTTCCGTATCAGAAGCTATTTTCTCTATCTCACCAATGATTTTAGATGAGGGCTTAGTACCCAACAACCGATTGGTAGATTTTTTGATGTAAGAAGTCCCTATATATCCCAGGAGTACAGCTATTCCTATACTGGCGAGAGGATCTAAAAATAAAAATCCCGCTTCTGAACCGTAGATCGCTCCTATAACTAACATTGTGGTTATAGCATCGCCTCTGTGATGCCAGGCATCGGCCTTCAATGAATCTGTACCGGTTTTTTTACCTATCAAGTAGCTCGCTTCAGCTATTATCTCTTTAGCTACAGCGGTCAAAAAGATGTATAGATAGAATCGATCACTCATTATCAATGTTTGAGGTCCAGCGATGAGAGATTGAAAACCTTCTGATAGGAAAGTCAATGCTGTGATGATTAGAATAATACCCACAACTAAAACAGCTATCTGATCTGCCCTACCGTGTCCATGTGGATGTTCATCATCCGCAGGTTTTTCTGAGACAGCTAGACCAACATAAACAGCGATCGAACTCGCGCTGTCCGAAACGGAGTGAAAAGCATCGGATAATAGAGCCAGACTTCCGATGAGGAAACCGAGATACAATTTAACTATGAATATAACTATATTTATGACTATACTTCCGAAGGCTATCAATTTTCCTTTGGGGTTCTCTTCGACCATTTTCTCTTACAATATTAGGGTCTACATGGATATAAAGTTTTTATATTTAAAAAAAGGATTTTAAAATGTTTTTGAAATCAAGGAACCATCTCTATTTGTCCAGTATCTCCATCACTTCTTCTCTACCTTCTTCCATCTCCTCGACCTGCTGTGGATCTTTCTCTAGCAGTAAGGTTTGAAATTCTCCTACATGTTCTTTTTCTTCTTTAGCCACATCGAGCAGTACTTCTTTTATATTATCATCATCTGTGTACTCTGCCATCTGTTCGTAGAAGTTGATAGCATCAAGCTCGGCAGCAAGACCAAAACGAAGTATCTCTTTGTCCGACATCTTTTTACTAATTTTTTCTAAATCTATCGGTTCTTTAGCAAACATGTTATCGACCTCGTTAGTAAATTCTAATTAACGTATTAAAAATTTTGTTAATCATCCTATAATGGTTTGACTTAACAGAAAAAAGATCATTTAAAAGGCTCAAATTAATTAAGGTGAGAGATGTATAGACTAACCATAAAACATGTTGATAAGGAACTGCGAGAAGGAGGATCTAGAAAAGGTAATGGAGATTGAAAGGACTAGTTTCGATTATCCGTATTCCCGAGAGATATTTGAGGATAATCTGAATAGCGATTTTTTTATCGTTGCCGAAGAAGATTCTACGGTAATAGGATATATCCTCGGGGAGGAGAGAGAAGATGAGGGTGTGATAGTATCTTTAGCAGTTTCTCCGGATCACAGACTTCAGGGAGTTGGTACATCTCTTATGAAAAAAGTTCAGAGAAAGATGGATGTTAATAGGTATTTTCTCATCGTTAGAGATTCAAACCGAGAGGCTCAGATTTTCTACGATAGACTCGGTTTTTCTAAAATCACGAAGATAAAAGATTATTATCAAAATGACGAAGATGGTATATTGATGCAAAAAGCAGGGAAAGAAGAAAATTAATTAAAAGAGTTATACTTAATGAAAATTGAAGAGTTGAAAACATGGGTAAATCGGGAGAGAGCTATAGGGAATTGTTGGAGAAGGAACAGCGCAGAAGGAAGATCAGGATGATCAGACATTCAGTAGGTATAACTCTAGCCGTAGTTATTATAATATTACTTTTAGTTTTAAGAGAAATAGACACAAGATCACTGATTTTAGTGGCGGGAGCTATAATTTACATAAACTATGTTCTATATAGGTTGGTCAGGGAAGTAAAAACGTTTTATTCCTTGGATGATGAATTACATTATGAAGACGGAGAGATAATCAAATATAACGCCCGGAGTAAAAAAACTAAAAAATGGATACCGATAGAGAACGTAGATGAGGTTTATCTAAATGTTGAAGATAAACCGAACCTACTCTTTGTCGTCTATAATGAAGATGGCACGAAGAAGGCCGACAGCTTTTACAAGCAGAGGATAAAAGAAAGGGACAAATTCATGGCAGATTTGGAAAAAAGGTCACTCATAGTGGATAAACCTATAACATTTGAGCAGTTGAAGGAGAAAGTGGAGGGCTCTTGAAGACTTTCTTTTACACGTTTGGTCATCCTTTCACGAGGCTATAGAAAATTATAGAAACAAAAAATTAATTACTAATAAAGACATATATAAGTCCGGTGAGCGATATGGAGGAAAAAATAGGAAAGGTTTTCAAATACTTCAAAGAACCTAGTGTAGCTGCGATCAAGATAGAGAGTGGTAATTTGAGTATAGGGGATAAAGTCCATTTTAAAGGTGAGAATACGGACTTCGAGCAGGAGATAACCTCGATGGAGATTGAGGGGGACGAAGTAGAAGAGGTCGGTCCTGGAGACGACGTCGGGATTAAGGTGAAGGAGAGAGTTCGACCTAATGATGAAGTTATCAAACTGGGCTGATCAAGTATTTACGTCACCAGATCATCTTTTTCATGTTTTTGGATTATTTTATCAGCTAGTTCTTTCAGTGCCTCTAGATCCTCATCCTCTGGGTGCCCTTTACTGATTACCGGCTCCAAAAACTCGCCCTTGAAGTTGCTCAAAGTGTCTTTTATCTGATCAGGCATCCGTCCTCCCCATCCGTAAGAACCGATTATGGAAGCGTATCTAGTTTTTGGTCTTAACGCATTGAAAAGGTGCGCGGCATAGATCGCTTTAGGATGTGCTCCAACAAGTACAGTCGGTGTTCCAATTACCACTGTAGAAGCGTCGACTAAAGCCATAGCCAACTGTCCTAAATCCGTAGTGGTGAGATTGAAAGGCTTGACCCTAACGTCTTTTTGTATGAGATAATCCACGAAATACTCGACCATCTTATCCGTACTTCCGTGCATTGACACGTAGGGCACTACTACCTCACTCTTTGTTTCGTCGCTTACCCACTCTGAATAGGCATCTAAAATAAAATCGGGATCGTCGTAAATCGGACCGTGGCTTGTAGCGATCATATCCACCTCAATCTCGTCTATCTTTTCTAGATGATTTTTTATAGAAGAGCGGAAAGGCATCATTATCTCGGCATAATAACGTTTAGCAGCAAGATACACCTTCTTTTCATCTTGAACGAACAGATTACTAGTTGCGAGGTGAGAACCGAAAAAGTCACAGCTGAAAAGGATGTTATCTTCTTTCAGATAAGTCACTAGTGTTTCTGGCCAATGTACCCACGGCATATCTATGAACTTCAATGTTTTATCGCCGAGTGAAAGTTCTTCTTCATTTTTCTTCACGAGTATATCTTCTTCGGAGAGATGAAGATGTTCTATCAGCATGTTTTTACATTTTGAATTGGTTACTACGGTAGCTTCAGGATATTTTTCAAGAACATCTGGAATAGCTCCAGAATGGTCCTGCTCTGCATGATGAGCTATGATATAATCTATTTGATCAACTTCAGCTTTATCTAAATTCTGGAATAATTTTTCTTGCTTAGAAGGATCCACGGTATCTAAGAGTGCAGTTTTTTCACTGCCTTTTATCAGATAAGCGTTGTAACTTGTTCCATCTGGGAGAGGTATTAGCTCATCGAAAAGTTCTCTATCGTAGTGGGACGCCCCCACTTCAAGAACGTCCTCTAGTAATTTTTTTACAGCCATATTAACACCTATGTTAAGCTTGATTATAATAGAGTTATAAATCATCTTCCCCTTTCTTTTCTCTCTTCTTCAACTCGACATCGAAGATCTTCATCAAAATAATTATGATTCCAGCTAATAAAAAAACTCCACCACAGAAATTAAGGGCCAGGATACCTCCATGTTCTGTCAGAGTCTCTTCAGGATGGATTCTGTTTATGTCCTCTTCTCTTTGACGAAATTCAGATAACATCGTGTAACCTACAAAGAATATAAGGCTTCCCATTATGATCAGGGCCAATCCGATTTTTAGCCGCTTGTCCATCTTACCTTTCTCCTTTCTATCATAAAAAACGAGGTGTATTATTTCTATATTTTTCGTATTTTGTTAAGTCTTTAAACTCGCCTATTAACTCTTCTTCTTCTTTTTCTGTCAGCCTGTAATAAAAGTATATCAAGATAGGGAGCATGCCAAGAGTCAGTAGCGTTGGCCAATGTACGAACCATCCGAGTGAAATGAGTATTATACCTAAATACTGTGGATGTCTAGAATATCTGTATATACCTGAGGTTACAAGATCAACCTTTTGACGTTTATTGTAAAGAGTGGCCCATCCGACTATGATAGTGAGCATACCGAGTATACTAATTATCGTACCAATTATTTTCCAAAAAGTCAATGAGAGAGTTTGACCGAGTATAGTGAAAGTAATTATAGGATCTTGAGCTGTTTGTGCTTCCCCTGCGGAAATAGCTACAGTCGAAGTGAGATATATCGTGAGGGGTATTCCATACATCTCAACGAAAAGTGAAATGATGAAAGCTGTGTAGATGCTCATGGACTTCCAATTTACCTTTTTTCTAAAATTTAGAGGAATCAAAAAAATCAAAAAAAGAAGAATATTAAGACCAACAAGATCCCACCTATTTTGTACCACTATAGATCCCACTTGTCCCGTTATGAAGAATTTTGCATGCTGTATAAATGATGGTAGACCAGCTAAAATCAAGATTCCCAGCGAAACAAGGAGGATCTTTCGCTTGTCCATAATCTAAAAATTCTATTCTAAATATAAGAGCTTATGGGCGAAATCATACAGATTTAAGATGATACTGTTTAAAGCCCGCATATCTCCGTCTTTCTGAGCAAGCAGAGCTTCCTCGTCATGAGAGGAATCTTTAATTCCTCATAATTTAGGCGGAGGAGGAGGTCAAAAAATATTTATACCGCATCCGCCTCGACTTTCTTGCAGAGAACTCTCATGCCCAAAAAGTTCAAAAATGCAAATAAGCTGTGTGAAGTTTGCTGGTTTGATGAATTTAGTGTGTTCGCTTTTTTTCAATTTATAGACGGAGAGTTTCGCTTCATGACTAAAAATCGGATTATGATGAAAATATCTTCCTAATAAAGGATTATGTAAAATGAAATGAAAAAGGAAGGGATATAAGATGAGCAAAAAGGAGAAAAAAGAAGAGAGTTCCGATCAGAAGTGCTATTTGGTCGAAACAAAAAGTAAGGAAGGTAGTGTTTGCGTTATAACTGAGAGGTGCAAGGGGTGTGAATTTTGCATCGACTTTTGTCCAGTAGGTGCATTACAACAATCGGAAGAGACTACTGAGAAGGGATACCATCCTCCTGAGATGACGGAAGGATGTGTGTTATGTGGTAAATGCGAGAAAATTTGTCCAGAATTTGCGATCCATATAGAGGAGAAGAGCGAAGAAAAGAAAAGCGCTGATGATGAGGAAGAGGATGAAGAAAGAGGTGAATGGATATGATGGAACCTGGAACGTATTTCATGGAGGGTAACACAGCTTGTGCAGAAGGCGCTATAGCCGCCGGTTGTCGCTTCTTCGCAGGTTATCCGATCACTCCTGCTTCGGAGATATTGGAAAGGATAACCGAAAGATTTCCAGAGGTCCATGGTAGCTATCTTCAGATGGAAGATGAACTGGCTAGCATAGCATCGATACTTGGTGCTTCATGGGCCGGTAAGAAGGCGATGACCGCGACCTCAGGACCTGGATTCAGTCTGATGATGGAGAACTACGGCTTAGGTCTTATGACCGAAACTCCCTGCGTTATAGTCAACGTGATGAGAGGAGGCCCTTCAACAGGATTACCTACTATGGTGGCACAGGGCGATGTAAATCAGACTAGGTGGGGTACCCATGGAGACGTAGGAGTTGTGGTTTACGCGCCCTCCTCGCCGCAGGAGTTGTTCGACTACACGATCAAAGCTTTCAACACAGCTGAGAAGTACAGACTACCCGTGGTAGTTCTTTCAGACGAGATGGTCTCCCATATGACAGAAAAAGTAGAGGTTCCTCCCGAAGAAGAGATAGAGATCGTCAATAGGAAGAAACCTGAAGAACCACCAGAAGAACATCTACCTTTTAGACCAGATGATGACTTAGTACCTCCGATGGCTAACGCTGGTGATGGATACTCCGTGCATGTTACCGGGCTCACGCATGATGAAAAGGGACATCCTTCAATTGACGAAAAAACTCAAAACATGCTAGTCCCTAGATTGATAGACAAGATAAGGAAGAACGCAGATGATATCTTGGAATATGATGAGTATAAGGTAGAAGATGCTGACAAGATCATAATAGCTTATGGCAGCGTTTCTAGAGCAGCGATCGAAGCCGTTGATATGGCTAGGGAGGAAGGCTATAAAGTAGGGCTATTAAGACCGAAGACCATATGGCCTTTCCCTGAAGAGAGGATCTATGATCTGGCAAGAGAAGGTATAGACGATTTCTTGGTCGCTGAAATAAACTTTGGTCAGATAGTTTACGAAGTCGAGAGGTGCACTGGTGGTGCTGCCCAGACTTATCTAGCGCCAAGGATGGGAGGAAATATCCATACTCCCGAAGAGATCGTGGATAGAATAGGTGCGATCGATCGTGGAGAGATACCGGCTTTCAAGGAGTGATAAATATGAGTATAAGAAAAAGTAGAGATTGGTTTTCTCCTGATTATCAGGAGCAGGAAAGGGAAAAAGGAGTAGGTCACGGACTTCATCCACTCGATGAATATCTAAGAAAAGATAGGATCCCACACATATGGTGCCCTGGTTGCGGCCTTGGAGTTATATTGAACGCTTACCTACGGGCGTTGAAGGACTCTGAAATACCTCCAGAAGAAACCGCCGTAGTTTCAGGTATAGGTTGCAGCGGTAGAGCAGCTGGCTATGTAGACGTGGATTCGTTCCACGTTACCCACGGTAGAGCGATCCCGTTCGCTACTGGACTAAAAGTGGGTAATCGTGATCTTGTAACCACTGTCTTCAGTGGTGACGGAGATCTTTTCGCGATAGGTGGCAACCATTTTATACACGCGGCGAGAAGAAATGTGGACTTCAATGTGATATGTGTCAACAACTTCAATTACGGTATGACCGGCGGCCAAGCTGGACCGACCACGCCTACAGACGCCGAAACTTCGACCACACCATGGGGCGGATTTGAACAGCCTTTCAATCTTCCTGCGGTTGCAGCTGGTTCCGGAGCAGTGTACGTTGCCAGATGGACCACTTATCACGTTGAACAATTGATCGAATCACTTGAGGAGGCGCTCGAGAAAAAAGGATTCTGCTTTATCGAAGTCATGTCTCCATGTCCTACTGGATACGGTCGAAAAGTTGGGCTGAAGACTGGTAAGAAGACCATGAAACATTTCAAGGAGAACAGCGAGATCAATCCTGATGCGGATCCAACGGAGGTATCTCTTGATCCTAAAGATCCTGATTCAAAGATAGTAGTTGGCAAATTCGTGGATAGAGACGCGCCTACTTATCAAGACGAGAGAGGAAGGGTATTCGAAGAAGCTAGAGACGAGATGGGGGTGGAATGATGAGAAAAGAGGTACGCTTCTCCGGCTTCGGTGGACAAGGAGTTATATTGATGGGGCATATATTCGGTGAAGCCGCCGTGTTAGACGGTAAAGATGCGACATTGACTAAAAGCTATGGTCCGGAAGCTAGAGGAGGAGCCTGCAGTACAGATATAATAATAAGTGATGACAGAGTCAACTACCCTCAGGTGAGAGATCCCGACATTTTGATATCGATGTCACAAGAAGCGTTAGAAACATACATACCGGCTTTAGGTGAAAAGGGCACTTTGATAATAGATACCGGCTTAGTAGAGAGTTCTAGAGAAGGTACGTTAGGACTTCCCGCTACGGAGATAGCCCGGGAAGAGATAGGAATCAAACAGGTCGCGAATATAGTGATGTTAGGTTATTTCACCGCTATCACTGAGTTCGTGACAAAAGACTCAATGAAGGAATCTGTAGAAAAGTTGGTACCGAAAGGAACCGAGGAGAAGAATCTAGAGGCATTTGAGTTCGGTTTCGAAAAAGGTAAAGAGGACTTATAGCGAAGTCAAGTTCCTTGAGAAAAACCTTTCTTTATCCTTACTTTTTTGTAGTTTTCAATCGACTAAGCTATTGATTTCCTCTTTTGAGAGTGGATCGATCTCTATCATATCGTCAAAATATGAATAATAAATGTAGGGTATTACTTCTTTATCTTTAAATGAAGCTTCCACAACATGGTAGTATATGCTCAATTGCTTCCTGTACTCATTCGACGCTCTCTTGTCCCTATCAGTTTTGTAATCTATGATTTTAACAACTTCTTCATCTACATTTATCAGATCGATGATACCCTGAAAGAGTAAATTTCTCTCTTTTTTAAGAGGTAAAAGACACGCTTTCTCAGTGAAATTTTCGCCTGTAAGTCTGTCTATTAGCTCTTTGATATTCCTTTCGTCGTCGTTTTCTGGGCTTATCTCTTTTCCATCAGCGTAGCGTTCCGCAAATCTATGCACCTTAGAACCATATTTTGGACCAGGACCTATCTCTGTTTGATCAAACTCCGAGAGGTCTACAAGCGAGTGGGCTGAGTACTTTACAGGTGCATGTCCTTCTTTACTTTTTACCTTGAGTTCGGTCCTCTTTTTCTTTTCAGGCTTGGGAGGTTCAATCTTCGGTTCTACATGCTCTACATCAATTTTTAGGTTATTAAAAAATTCACTTTCATTCTCCTCCTCTTGAGTGATGAATAGGTAATTTTCCGCCCTAGTCATAGCTACGTAGAGCAACCTCCTCTCTTCGTCATAGTTTCCTCCGATACACTTTGATATGACGTAACTTTTCCAATTGTCGTAGGTGAATGGGTGATTCTTCTCTGAAAATATCTTTCTCTGTCTTAAACCCAATGGCTCAGTGTAATTTATAGCTCTTCCGAGACCTCCTCTAGTAGGCCCCATGTCCGCTAGAATCACCACCGGATATTCAAGGCCCTTTGAACTGTGGATAGTCTGTATCTTGAAAACATCATCCTCGGTGATACTATCAACTTCATATGTTTGGCCTGACTCTATGTTTTGGAGAATGAAGTTTATCATCTCTCCTCTATTATAATATGTGTTTTGATAGGTGGATTGGATCACTTCTATTATCTTGTCCGAAAATGCATTCTCTATAGAGTATCTTCTGAAGACCTTCTTTGCCAAGGAACCTAGATCCTCTTCTTTTGATAGTTCTTTTCTGAATTTCCACATCTCTTCGGGGTAAGAATCTTTTTCAAATATCTTCTCTATCTCGACGAGGCTGTATCCGGCCTCGTCCAACAAAACAGACCACGCTCGTCTAGAATCACCGTCCTGTACTACCCTCAGCCATGCAAGGAGAAGTAGAGCGCACCTTTTCCTGAATAGCTCGACTCCTCCCTCGTAAGCAACAGGAACCTTTGTTTCTCGAGCTTTCTCGAACAAGTTCAAACCAAATTTTCTCGTCCTTGTCAGGACCGCTATATCTTCATATCTTATCTTTCGCCTTTCTCCATCTTCTTGTATCAGATAATCGGGATTGTTCACTATCTGGGTGATCTTCCAAAGGGTGATAGCTCTCTTGTCTTCTCCAACGTAAGCTTCTATATCGGTCTGTCCTTCGTTTTTTGCAGCTTCAAGTTTAGTTATCCTCTCTTTTACTTCTTCTTTATTTAACCGCTCTTTCTTGGTCGCCTCAACGAGCAGGCCCTGTTCGGAGAAATCGATGAGTTCCTGCGTCGCTCTATAATTTTTTTTCAGCTTTATTTCTTCCTCAATCTTTGCGGAAAATCCTACTCGCTGGAAGTCGCTATTCAGATCTTCTTTGAATCTCTCAAGTCGTTCCTCGAATCTAACGATGTTATCAACAGAGGCGTACTGAAAAGAAAATATACTCTGTTTCCAGTCACCTACTGCACAAATATTGCCTGATTTAGACAATAAAAGAGAGAGCTTGAACTCTATCTCGTTAGTGTCTTGAAATTCATCTATCATGATGTGATCGAAGCTAAGTTCTTCTCTCAATTCGTGGTCCTCGCATATTAAAACAAAAGTGAGCATCATCATCAAGCTGAAGTTCAGATAGTTCCTGCTCAGAGCATATCTTATATATTCAAAGTAAATATCATGAATGAAATTCTTCAATTTCTCTCTATCCTCTTCGAAACAGATCTTCGCAAACTTCTCAGGTACCTGTTTTTCTTCTCCTCTGATCTCTTCGATAGAAGGACCCCCATCTATGAAACATTTATTCTTGTATCCGGAAAGCTTCTTCCTCAAAAACGACTGCTTTTCACCTCTCGCTCCTTCTCTCGGTTCATTAGCTTCATCGAACATTTCCTTGAAATTTTCAAAATTTCCGTTGAGATATTTCTCTGAATTTCTGTACCAGCCGTCTTTTCTCGGGAAGATACCTTTAGCTCCGAGCGATTTTATCAGATCCAAAAGATTAGCTTTGTCGTGTAGTATTCTGTAAAAATTTCTGTATTCTGGGTGTTTCTTCATAAAATCACTCATGAAGCTGTTGAACTCCTGTTGTTCTATGATCTCATTTTCGATAATTCGAGTGGATTGAGTCAAAGTATCATCTATTCCTATCAGACTCGGAACTTCATGTCCGTATTGCATCAAGACCCGGTTACAAAAACTGTGAAAGGTAGATATCGGCGCATCCCTTAGTTCTGATTTGCTGTAGTTGGAGAGGTTTATTATCCTCTCCTTCATGTTCTCCGCTGCATTGTTCGTAAAAGTGATCAGGAGAATATCATCGGGATCTACCTGTTTATTTTCAAGAAGATTTGCATATCTCAAAGAGATAGTAAAAGTCTTACCAGTCCCTGGTCCGGCATCCGCCAAGTAAATACCCTCCGTACTTTCTATAAGCTCTTTCTGTTTTTCGTTGGGCTTAGGTTCATTCATGATCTCACCTCCTCAGGTATCACTAGATCTTTGTTTTCGATGTTTTCTAGATCTGTATCACCCACAGGAAAATTAGAAGTCCTGTATTGTTTGTACTCTTCTATCTTCTCTTTGAGGAAATCTTCGAATTCATCAAGATCTTCCTTAAAATAATGTGTTTTTCTGAAGACTATCAATTTCTTCATGATGCCTTCACAGGCCTTCTCCACGTACTTGTAGGACCCGATCTTTTCCTTGCAGTAGTTTTTGAATTCTATGGTGATCTCACTCTTTAAAATATCTTCCTTATCAGTTGCAGTTATCGTTCTTTCTTCGAAGAACTTTTGGTAGTTCTCATAGCCCAGTTTTTTTAAAACTTTCTTTCTCCTGTTAGAAGATTTAAGCCATTCGTACATCTCTCTTTCCTGCGTGACTTCGTTGAAATTTTTTTGGTAGTATTCTATCGTTACCTTATTATCTCTGAGATCACCTTCTCCAGAGATCACATCCCTCAGATTATCGAGTAGATGATAGTATGTGAAGCGAATCGGTTCGCCTGTATGGTACTGCCTATGATGTGCTAGGTACATCTTAGCCTGAAAGTCAGGTTTTTCGTCTATATTTTGTATATCTGATTTTCTCATTATTGAGTAAATAGAATTTTTATTTCCCGATTTGTGGTCAACGATATGATCTTCATCTAAAATCAGGTCTACCTTACCCTTTGCTCCTATAATCTCGTTATGAAAAGATACCTCAGTGTACTTCGATTTTATAGGTTTGTTAAATACCGTTGAAAAAAAATTATCCTTGTCGATTTTCTCGTAACCTTTCGGTTCTTCTAGTTGGACTTTTTGTTCCTCTAAAAAGGATCGTAGGTTTTCCATCCCAATTTTGAATCTAGTTTTTGCTTCGGATAATTCGTGTTCTTCTAGGAAAGGTTTCATCTCGTTCATCACTTTCTCTACCATAGGATCTAGGTCATGACAAATTTCTGGATAGTTTAGAGCGAACTCTGCAAAGTCATGTAAAATAGTACCCCTTCTGAGATAGATCTTATCGGGTGTTTTTACAAGTTCAGAGAAGAAAAGATCTTTTGGACATCTCGTTAAAGTATTTAGCGTAGACTGACTCATGGTCTTTATTGGCTCAGGATCAATTTTGATCTCCTTTTTAGGAAAAGGTGAAAGGGGTTTTTGAAGGTCTTTGTTGTTCAACTCGTGTTTCAGATCTTTGAAGGAACTGATCTCTTCATCGCAGAACTCATTCAGGTAAAAAGAAGGAACGATTTTCTGACCCATTTCTCGGTTCTTTACTAAATAGTATTGTTGCTCTCCATTTTGAAGCAAGATCTCAAAATCTTTTTTCTTTTCCTCGTTAAAATCTTTTTTATCGATCCATGGATTTGTTGGTGGCTCCGGTGTCCAGGAAGTTCCTATCCCTAGATAAAACACATAGGGTCTATCGATGAAGGTTGATGAATTGGGCGAGGCTATAAGAACACCTTGACCCGCACTTTTCACCTCTATATCGAAACTTTCAATATAGTGTATTAGCGCTCTCATCCTTTCAGGCGTGATCTGTTTTTCAAGTATGTTTAGATCGTCTAAATGTCTCTTCATATCTTCGATTTCGTCTTTAAACAAGTCTTTTTGTAGAAGATCATAGAACGTCATTTGTGGTACATCCTCAAGTATCTGTTTAAATTGATCTAAATCATCGTCGGTGTAAGAACTAAGCAGATACTCTTCCGTTTTGGGATCGATAGTACTCTCTTGGGAGATCAGCGGTTTAACGTCTTTGACTTTTAACCCCTCTCGAGAGAAAGAGACCCTTATCAGATTCAGTAATCTCCGGATATCCTCTTCCTCTTTCAATTCCTTAGAGACCATATAGGGAATATTGTTCGAATTTAAGAGAGCTTCTATCAGATATCTGTACTCGGAATCTTTTTTCATCACTACCGCCGCATCTCTCGCATCTATATCTTTGAGATTATCAAGGACGGTTTGAACTATTTCGGTTGTGGAGTTGAATATATGAAAAGTTGAGAGTTCTCTTTCAGTATCTATGAAGACTTCAATACTATCGTATTTTTCAGGAAGTATTTTCTTGTCCAGTGTCGAAAACTGATATTCGGATATCACCGCGACCTTTTTTTCTTCTCCCACGCTGTATTTTTCAACTGCTGTGTATGGATTGATTGTATTCGTGAGAATTTTCAAGATTTTTTTTGTATCATCTTTTGGTGTAGTTTTTTGTTGGAATATTTTACTCGGATCCCCGGTTTCTTTCCAACACTCTACAATACGATCAAGTAGATATGTGATCCGTTTTTCATCTACATCTGTATTTTCCATAATCTTTAAGAAAAGCTCTCGTTTGTCTTTGAATATTTTTTTATCTGAACTTATCTCATTCAGAGCTAATCTTCTTGGAGTGGTTGCAAAATGACCTAGTTGCGGTCTTTCAAGCCTAGCGTTGAGAGCATCCGCAAGCGGCGCATCGACAGTTAGAACTAAATCGTAAGCTCCAACCTGTTGGAATATATCATCTATAGAGTTAGTTTTATTCACTTTTAAAGGGGTTCCTTCTACCATCTAATCATCTCTTGAAACTATGTTTTCTCACTATTTATCTTTTGATAAGGAAAAATCGAGTAGAATTATCAGACTTTCAATCCATTTTCTTCCATAGTGAAGAGATAAAGAGCATAAGATAAAAGCCAGTGAGATCCGCCGTAGTCCTTGACGAAGGCTTGTTTTATCCCTGCTTTTGCATGGTCTTCCGCACTTTTTATGAAAGGTCGTTTGTAATCGTGGTCTTCAGGAAGGTATCTACCTATACCACTTAAACACCAACATTTTGAAATATTCAAACCGACCAGATGGAATTTCATCAATTCGTCGAGCTCCACTTTTCTCGGCTTCATGATAGAAGAGGTACTATCGAGATCTGGTAAAAACTTTCTGAGCCATTCTAAAAATTCATCCCGATCCAAGATTTGACGCATGAGATCTGCTTCAATCAAAATAGGAGAAAGAAAATCCCATCCTATCGGCTCGTATTCTACAGGGGCATCTTCGTCTTTTAGGAAGAAATCTAAGGATTTTTCTTTTACTTTTTCTTCTAATTTTTTGTTTCCTTTAACTCTGGAATAATCGAGGATCCTCTGTAAAGCGAATGCTGAATTTCCGTGTGTACCAACTCTTAACGGCCGCTCTTGTTCCAAAAATCTTTTTTCGATAAGTTCCAATAAATTTTCCTTCAAAGGTAAAAGATTTTTCTCCCATCGATCAGATTTTTCATCCTCCCAGAGGTATAGTTCAGCCATCAAAGACAAGAACCAAGCCCATCCATATGGTTTTTCAAAATCTTCGTTTTCTTTGAAGTAGGCCAATTCTTCTTCAGCCTTTTCTTTTGAGAAACTCTCTTCAAGCCTTTCTTTTATTTCCTTTTTCAATGGATGTTCGTCAAATAATCTGATCTGTCTAACAAGGCTCCAGTGGCTGTGTACTGCAGAGTGCCAATCAAAACAGCCGTAAAATATCGGATGCTTTTCTTTTGGTCTTGCCAGTGAATCTGGAGATGATACTGAATAGACAAAATGAGGGAATTCTTTTTCTATGCAGTTGAGAGGTGCCTGGGCAAGTTTTTTGAGAAGATCTCGATCCATCCAGTCTTTTCTACCCGAGATGACCTTTTCTATATCGTGTTTTTTCAAGATGTCAACTTCGTTTGATAGCGACATTGATCATACCAACTGAGTTATATGGTCATCAATTTTTTCCTTTTCTACCTCGGTACCAACTTCTTCGGAACTTAAAGACAATTCCTCGACTACGTTCCCTCCTTTAGGCTCCAACTTGTCCTTGATCTTATCAAATGTCATGCTGGGCCCACCTCCTCCGTGGGTCACGAAGGATACTATCTTTGTTCCATCCAATCCCTCACACTGGTCCATGTAGGCGTTGACGGGAGTGGCGGGTTTTCCACACCAGACTGGAGTTCCGATAAAAAGCATATCAAAATCACTCAGATCTGTCTTCGTCCCTTCTATCTCTGCTTTCTCTTCTTTCTTTGCATCTTCTACGTTCTCCTCATATGATCTTTCCCGGCTTCTTTCTATAGATACTGTTTTCACATCTATCCCTTTCTTATCAAGTGTGCCAGCTATCTTTTTTGCTACTTTTTCAGTGTTTCCTGTCTGTGAATAATAAACAACGATAGCTTTCATTTTAACACACACTTATACTTCATTTCTGTAATGAGTATTTTGGTTTATGACCTTAGGAAATTATAATTTTTTATCTCACTCCGGAGGTTTTAAACGGCTAATGCTTCTCCTTCGTTTAGCACTTTTACTCTTATCTCACTTTCACTTTCCAATTTTCTTTTAAATTTTTCTGGATCTGCATCTCTCTCATGGAATGGTATCACAAATTCAGGTCCGATGAGTTTCGCAGCGTCTACGGCTTCATCTATATCCATGGTGTAAGTTCCATCTATCGGTAGAAAAGCGATGTCAACGTTTTCGATGTGTTTCATCTCTGGTATATTTTCCGTGTCTCCGGGATGGTATATGGTTTTTCCATCCATAGTTATCAAGTAACCGACACCTTCTCCCTTTGGATGGAACGGCTCTCCTGAATCTCTTTTCTTTTTAAGATTGTAGGCGTGCGTAGCTTCAATCTCTATTCCATCGAAAGTTGAGTTTTCTCCTGGTTGTAGGTTAGTGAAATTCTCTTCTATCTTTTCCTCACAGCTAGCGGGTGCTACTATCTCAGCTTGTTCAGTCAAGATCTCTTGGAACGTTGTTGGATCACAGTGATCGTGATGAGGATGTGTTATCAAGAGTAGGTCCGCTTCCACTGGATTTTCGTAGAACTCTTTTACCTCTTCGGAAAGTTCATCAGGGCGATAAGGATCGATATAGATATTATTCCCGTCTGCTTTCAAAAGTACCGAGGAATGAGCAAGCCTTCTTATCTCACCCATGATTATCACAGATTTAAAATTACTTTTCGGGTTTAATAAACTTGCTCTTAATCTACAGGTTGTCTATTATAGATACTTTAAGTAAAATACGCTTTTGGAAACTATATCAAGGTTTCAATTCCCTAGAAGAGGGTCGAATATTTTCTTCCTCACGTCTATCTTCATCATATCTATCTTCAATTTTCTTTGTTATATGACAATCCCGGCACCAAACATATCCGGAAAAACCAACGACTTCTTCCATCTCTTTTCCACATTTAGGACAAGTAGTCGAACTCATCCATACAGGAAATTGGGTTATGTTATATAACGATTATTGATTTTCTACATAGATAGCCATTCATGCTTTTGTGATAGAGAGCCAAAAAATTTTTAAATTTGACTGACTAGTTAGTCAGTAAGGATGTCTCAAGAAGATGTCCCTATCGAAGTCAGAGAAGAGACAATGAAGGCGACCTTCCGTGCCATCTGCGAACACGGCTACGCCGACTTAACGATGGAGAAGATCGCCGATGAAACTGAAAGGTGCAAATCAACCCTGCATTATCACTACGGTACAAAAGAAAACCTTATGGTGGATTTCATAAAATTTTTACTTGAAGGTTTTAAGGAGAACATAGTTCCAGATACTGATGATCCCGAAAAAAAGTTAAATGGTCTCATCGATAGAATGCTCTTCGGCAAAAAAGATGGAGAGGTCCCTGAGCGATTTCACACAGCACTTTTGGAATTGAGATCTCAAGCCCCTTATAGTGAAAGGTATCGGGAGCAGATCACGGAAAATGATGAATATATACATGATAAAGTGGTGGAGATCATAGAAGAAGGCATTGAAAAAGAAAAATTTGAAGAAGTGGACTCCTACCGGACAACTACAGTAATTCTTTCGACTATCGATGGAGCTAGAGCCCGTCAACTCTCTACTAATCGTGATGCGGCTGAAAATGCTAGAGAATCGTTGGATGAGTTATTAGAAAATTTACTGATTAAAGATAGGTAGGTAGGAATGAAAGGCTCGGTGGAAGAGAGAAGAGACGAGATCCTTGAAGGCCCTATTGTGAAGACGCTCCTCGTTCTAGCTTGGCCTATAGTTGTCGGAAGCATGCTGCAGACAGGCTACAACATAGCAGATACTTTTTGGCTCGGTAGAGTCAGCGAGGAGGCTCTAGCAGCGCCGAGCGTCGCCTTTCCTCTTGTGATGGTTCTTCTCGCTTTAGGGATGGGACTCGCTACAGCTGGGATATCACTTGTCTCTCAACATACGGGTAAAGGTGGCAGTGAAAAGGCGAACGAGTCCGCCGGACAGGTTTTCGGTCTTTTGCTTATCATAAGTATAATCATGGGAACTATAGGATTCTTTTCTGCAGGATGGCTTCTTAGAAACATAATAGGAGTACCAGAAGAAGTTTATCCTCTAGCGCTCGCCTACACTCAAATAATATTTATCGGGGCTCCTATAACTTACGCTTTCACTTCGTTCAGATTCATTTTGAGAGGCGTGGGAGACATGAAAACGTCGATGTATCTGAGAGCTATCGGTGTGGTTCTGAACATAATCTTGGATCCCTTTTTGATTTTGGGTATAGGTCCTTTTCCAACTATGGGTGTTGCAGGGGCGGCTGTAGCCACTGTTGCAACCAGAGGCGTCGCTTCTGCTGTAGGAGTCTATCTACTGTTCACAGGAAAAGTAGGGATAAAACTCAAACTGAAGCACTTGAAATTGAAGATGAAGTGGATCAAAAAGATATTCGAAATCGGTCTTCCAGCTTCTGCGGCTAGAGCCGGTAGTTCTCTTGGATTCGTAGGGCTCATAGCTATCGTATCTGTTTTTGGTACTATCCCACTAAGTGCCTATAGTATAGGAAGAAGAGTTATCCAGCTGGTCAACCTAGGTATATGGGGCTTCGCTAGCGCTACGATGACCATGGTCGGTCAGAATGTGGGTGCTGGTAATACTGAAAGAGCGGAGAATATCGTTAAAAAGACTATCATGGTCTCAGTTATCCTGATGGTAACTATCTCAATAGCTATTTTCTTCTTCAGGACAGGACTCGTAAGTATATTCGCCGACGAAGGCGCCTTAGAAAATTATACCGCGGTGATAGATGAATCAGCTCGCTTCGTTGCTATATTTGTGTTTGCTATACCGTTCTATGGATTGTTTAGGATATTCGATTCTACTTACAGAGGTACAGGACACACTAAACCGGCTATGGTCCTTTCCTTGACTAGAATAATGGTATTGAGGATAGGCTTATCTTATCTGCTCGCTTTCTCTTCCGTTCCTCTCGGTTTCACGACCCTTCATATAGGCGCCGACCTCGGTATCTTAGGTGTATGGATCGGCATGTCTTTGAGCAATATCCTCATCGCGTTCTTCTCTTACGGATACTTCCGGACGGATAAATGGAAAGAAAAGACTATCGAGGATGAGGAAGAAATATAGAAAAAGGGGTTTTTTTACTTTCCTGATACGGTTACGTCGTTAAATCTCGCCGAGGGCAGGTCCATCTTTATTTCTCTGCTGCCTATCGATGCGTAGGACTTTTTGTAGTCATCGGCTAAATCAATGGTTTCTAATGCATCAGGTAGATTGCCTGAGATCATCGCACCTTCGACTTTCCCCTTGATCTCTCCATCTTCAACCAGCCAAGCTGGAGTTCCTACAACGCTGAAGTCTCCACTAGCTGGATTGAGGGTATGAGCGCCCATCACGCCATCAACCAGAATACCTTTGTCTGGCAGTAGCTTTTCTTTTTTCTTGCCTTCACCACGTAGAATGATGTTTCTATCGGAGATCTCCGGTGGATTTTTGAATCCTCCTCTCAGACCGTTTCCTGTACTTTTAGTATCGCTCTTTACCGCTTCCCTGAGATCGTAGATAAAATGTGTGAGAGTCCCGTTTTCGATTATCGGTATCTCTCTACTCGGCACGCCTTCGTCATCGAAGGGTCCACTTCCAACACCCCAATCCATGGTGGGATCATCTTTCATGACAAGTTCTTTAGAGGCAACTTTTTCGCCCTTTCTTCCCTCGTACACGGATTTGCCCTTTCTGATATTTTCTCCGTTTATCGCAGGGACTATTCCGAACCACATGAGCATCCCGAACGCGTCAGGATTGATAACGACAGGAACTTCACCTGTAGGGAGTTCTGAAGCTTCTCTCAGGGAATCGACTTTTTTCGCCGCAGTTTTACCTATATCTTTGAAATCTAGGTCCATCTTTCTAGAGAATCTAGATTCACTAGCGTTTATCGATGTTTCGTCTCCGGGAATCGTTGCCAAAACACCTGTTGAAACAACGCTATTTTTCTGTTTCAAAAAGACGCCTCGAGTGTTTCCTATGACTTTGTGTCCAATACTTATCGATAGTCCTCCTCTAGTAGGTATTATATCGTCTTTGAGATCTTTAGCTCCTTCTATCACCTGCTGGGTGAATTCCGCCCCTTCACCTTTCGAAGAGGATTCCTCAACTTTCTTATCGTAGGTCTTCGGTTCAGGTGTATCTCCCTCTTCGGGGAGTTCTAGATCGATCTTCTGTGAGATGCTGGAGAGTTCCTCGGCTTTTTTGACTCCTTTCTCTTCCTGACCGGGAGTACAGTAACCGAATCCTATCTTCCCGTCTTTAATGATTCTAACCCCTAGTCCGAGATCTTCGTACTCCGAACTTTCTGACAACTCTCCTTTTTCGATCGAGTAACTGATATTTCTCTCTTTTAAACCGAAAACGTCACCATCTAGGTTTTTCTTATCGAGCAGTTCTAGAGCTTTCTTTACACTCTCGATCAATTTTCCGTTCATTCTCTACCACCTACCGTAACTTCAGATATCAAAACGTTCGCTCCACCGTCGGTGACCGCTGCGGTCTGTCCTTTTCCACAGTGTCCTATACCAGTGTCTAGTTCTTCTGTTATGCCAGTTATGTTCTGAAGCGTTTGGAGTGTGAATCCGTTGAAACTAACGTCTCTCAGTGGTTTGACTATCTCCCCGTCCTCTATGAGATAGGCTTCCTGGGCATTGAATTGGAATGTGCCTTCACCAGTATTAACTTGACCTCCACCTGAAGATTTTGCGTAGACTCCCTTATCCACTTCTTCCACAATTTCATCGAATTTCATGTCCCCAGGTTCCATTATCGTGTTGCTCATCCTGACTAGAGGCTTAACTCTAAAGTCTTCTGCCCTAGCTCCTCCATTGGGTTTCATGTCCAACTTCCAGGCGTTCTCTCTGTCGAGTATGAAGTCGTTGAGAACGCCGTCTTTCACCAAAGTTCTGTTCCTTGCTTTCGTTCCTTCATCATCGAAAGGAAAGGAGCCGTACCCGTCCATGGTCGGATCGTCTTTTATCGTAACTATGTCTGAGGCGACTTTATCTCCTATCTTACCCTCAAGGCAACTGTTACCTGTAGATACAAGATCGCTTTCTGCCGCGTGCCCGAAGGCTTCATGGGAGAAAACTCCTGTAAGATGTGGATCCATGATCAGCGACATCTTACCGCTGGGCGGTGTGTCAGCTTCTAGGAGGGTTTCCAACCTTTCCAAGACAACGTCTTTCTTCTCGTAGGCTCTTTCGGTCAGTTCATATCCTCCTGTTCCTCCGATCCCTTCACTAGCTCTCTGTATGGTATCGCTCTTCCCGGTTATTATCAAATAAGTTACGATCCTCGGCATCTTCATTTTTACGTGAGTGCCGTCACTCGTAACTATCTCTTTATTCACCAAACGATCGATGTATCTTAACTCAGTAGATCTGACAAAATCCCTGTCTAAATGTTCTTCAAGGTCCTTTAGAAAAGATACTTTTTCCTCGGTAGATATATCTAAAAAATTCTCCTCCATGGGCATCTCGACTTTTTCTTCATGTGTTTCTACATCCGCCATGCCGGTCTTCTCTTTTTTGTATTTGTCGCTGCTTTTTGCCATCGAGATCGCTCTATCAGCAGCGTTCTTTAACTTGGAAATATCAGAAGTGCCAACGTTGCCCCATCCGTTATTGTACAGTACTCTCACCATAGCGCCCTCTTCACTGCCGCTGGTTATCTTTTCCATCTCTCCGTCTTTCAAAGTCAAATTCGTAGTGTCCCATTTTTCTTTTCTAATGTCGCAGTAGGTCGCACCTTCATCCCTCACATAGTCTATAATATCTTTGAGTGACATCATTTACGGTGTACATGTTTTTTGATTTAAATAATTTCTCTAAAGAAATAGGGAATGTCAGCTTTTACCTTGTGCGAAGAACTAGTATATGCCTAGAAAATTTCCCATTCTAGAGGGAGGAACATGTTATCTAAATCGTTTGCTGAATTTTGAGATGCCAAAGATCAAAACTACCAATGCCGAGCTGATTATCGACAAAGTAAGGTCTGCTCTTAACACTACAAAAAATAGACCTATAAATCCTGAAACTATTACTAAAACGAAAATTGGAATATTGGTTATGTATGCCTTGAGATCGATGATCCAATTTTCTTTCTTGTATCGTTGATCAACCTTATTAAACACCTCGAAAGGAGTGAACATCTCTGTGATAATAAGCGCAAAAAACGCACCTATCGTATTACCTATCATATCAAAAACCGTGTCCCGCAGACCGCCTTGTAGACTCGTACCAAAAAGATTGTCCATAAGAAATTCGAAAGTCTCCCATATAACACCGACAGACAATATGAAAGTTAAAACAAAAATCGGTATAATGCTAGTAGGGATATGCAGCTTATAAAAGACTTCATTTAAATAGAGAAGAAAGATGATAATAAGAGCTCCAATGACGATGCCTGCTAGGAAATGGGAGAAATCGTTCCACCATCTAAACTGGCCTTGAAATCTTAAGGATTCACCTGAAACATAAAAAAACAAAGCTGCTGATATCCAAAATTGGAAAGAGGGTGATATCTTAAATTTTTGATAACGTAGAGAGGGAATGATCGATAATCCAAAGGAAATCAAGGCTATGGAAAGAGCCCAAGAATTCTCGACAGCGAGGTTAAAAAATACCAGAGCTAAGATGCCGATCTGAAGTATCTTTGAAGTCAGGAGGAGAGATTGATCTTCTTTACTCCAAAAATATGAGTTTAAAATGTTAAAGAAGTGAGATTTAAAATATTTCACACTCACTAGAAACTCGGATATCAAATATTCACTCCCATTTTTCTTTCGATCCTTCGATAAATTCCTATCCAAATATAAAATAAATATCAATGTCCCGATCAGACCAAATAAGGTTATCACCATAAGTCCGATCATCAGGTGATGGTTACTAGATAAATAAACGGTTCCAATATGCCTGTCGCTGAGAAACTTTATTATTCCCGAGATGCCTCCTGCGGCTAAAGTGAACATAAATATAAAAAATGTAGTAAAAGAAGTATTCGTTTTAAAACGTGTATGGTAGGCAAGATTTAAAAGAATCATGAATGACAACATCGGGGCGAAAGCGGCAAAAGCTAGATCACCTAGAACCCATGCACTGCCGATAAAGGGTGATATACCAGTTATTCCTAAGGCCAACGGGATCGGAGTCCATTTGAAAACACCGTGCTGTATTTCATCGATATCTCTGATTTTTGAAGTTCCATATAGGAGGACCGTGTAGAGAAGACTGGTCAATAACCAAAGTAGATCAACCCTGATAGCTGAAAATATGATACCTCCAATTCCAAATAAAATCGCAGAAGAATAAAGAGGTTGGTTCTGTTCTGATAATTTAGTTTCCATCTCTAGTCTAGAATTAACTATGAAATTATGTTCTATTTAAACTTGAAGTTTTTCCGAAAATAATTTTGAAGAGAAGATTAAATGATATATCACTGCCTCGCCCGGGTAAATTTACAATCCTTTATCTTTATATATGGTATGAACGTAGGTGTCTCAACCTCCCACCACTTCACCTGCTTCAGTTCTTTTCCGATCTCCTCGATGTTCTTTGCCATCTCTATCAGATCGCCTTTCAAACGTAGGTTTTTAAGAGGTCTTTGAATTTCGCCCTCTTTTATCAAGAACATCGCATCTCTAGGAACGGTAGAAAATTTTCCTTCTCTCATATTGGTAAATCGTGTATACCAGTTAGATGTAAGATATATTGTAGGTCGGCGTGAAGAAGAAATCATCTCCTCGAAACTGTAATCCCCTGGCTCAAAAACGTAATTGGAAGGTTTTGGTATGAGAGTTCTAGGGTCATTCTCCGTTCCAGTCATTCCTATCTGTCCCAATTTTGAGTTAGAAGTCGTCTTTGGTCGGACCCAAAATTTGAGTTTCTTCCAGTTCATGAATCTCCACAATTTTGCAGAAGAAGTGTTATTTATCAGCCCAGTAAATTCACCATCCTGTATGATGGAAGTTCTTTTGGAGGGAGTCCCTTCAGCGTCAAAGGGCCTGCTGTTCAGACCTCCATCAACCAGCGGGTCGTCCCTGACCGATAATTTTTTTGAACTTATCTGCTCTCCCATCTTTCCTTTTAGGCAGCTCATCCCTGCGATCCACATTATAGGATTTGCGCCTATAAGGAGATTGCCGAAGATGTTAGCGCCTACCGTGGGATTCATTATCAAGTCGTAGGTGCCTTCTTTTCCATCGTTTGCGTCGGCACTCTTTTTTGCCAATTCACCAGCCTTTCTACCTGCATTCAATAAATTCTCTTCAATATCTGAAAGATCTCTTCTCACGACTAAATTTTGACCGCTGCTACCGCTTTCATGAAAAGAACGGACGGTAGCTTCACAGTGAGAAGTTTTGTATGTGCCTCCGTTCCCGTAACTGGTCAGAAGACCTCTCTTTCTTTTTCCGAAATATAACACACCTGCTACTTTTTTTGCCCCTGCCTTCATAGACTCCCGTATTGTATTTTCTATCAACCTAGGGGCTTTATCATAAAAACTCTCTATACTTCTATCGTATAGATCATTAACTTTGGGATAAGATGAGTGACTATCACCGTCCATACCCCAGTATAATTTGCTTTTTGGTAACTCTTCTAGTTTTCTTACTTCTTTCGGGACTCGTTCCCTTATCTTTTTAGGTTTCGGATCCTGTATGGTCAGGGTCGATATCTTTCTGCCTAGAGAGAAAGGTCGGCCTTTAGATAAAAAAAGATCCAAATGGTATCGATCCCATCTCTTATTCACGTCGATGGATGAGTTCGAAAAGCGTATTTGGGAGGTATCTTCTTCAACCAGCTCAGCTATGGCTTCTTTTGCTCCGGATCTTGTAGCTTCTTCGACAGCCATCTCTAAAAGTTCTTCATCGAATCTTTCCATATCGATCACCTCACCTCTATATCTCTCATCCTGAGATGCGGTCCGCCGACAGATACAGGCACAGGCTGCATCGGGTCACTCTTTCCGCAGGTCGCCATCCGAGAGACGTAATCTTTTGAAACAGCGTCTATACTCTGAAGGATGCTTTCAGTGGTCAATTCGAGAACAGGTCGTTTGATCATCTTATCTGTTACTTTTCCGTCTTTGATGAGATATGCTTCGAGCCCAACGTATTTGCTGTGAAAACGTCTATCATCTATGTTCCACTCTGTAAAACTATTCATCAGGATACCCTTTTCTACATCTTCTATCAGTTCTTCCTTGGTGTGTTGACCGGGCTCGAAGAAAGTGTTAGACATCCTGACTATGGGCTCTCTACTGTAAGAATTCGAGCGAGAAGCTGCATTAGAAGTAGTATCGAACTTGTGGGCGTATTCACGGTTCAGGAGCAGTTCGTTCAGATATCCGTTTTTGACAAGGTAGCGTTTTCGAGCTTTAACACACTCGTCATCGTAAAGATAGTGGCCGGGACTTCCTCTCATCGTAGGATCGTCTATTATCGAGACGTTCTCGTTCCCCATCTTGATTTTTCCTATCTCGCTCTCTTCCATCAAATCTTTGTAAAAAGACTCGCCGGCCTGTGCTCCCTCGCGACCCATTATCCTGTCTGCCTCGCTTGGATGCCCCACATTTTCATGAGCCATGATACCTGAGACATCGCCAGAGACCACAACATCTATGGGTTCTTTGAATTGAACATTCTCTGCGTTTCTTACCGTTTTTGCGAGCTTTTTAGCCTCTTTGACGATTCTTTTTTTAATACTTTTTTTCTTGATCCACTCCCAACCTGAGGTGCTTCCCAAGCCCAACAATCTCTGTTCCCTCTTCCCATTCACATCTGCGTTCATCACCGTCAATATGCTTATGTAAGATCGGTTCGAATTTATACGTGAGCCGTCTGAATTTGCTACATACTTATCTTCTTTTTTAGTGTTCAGAAAGACTACTCTATTTTTTATCACTTTTCCAGTTCCTTGCTTTAGGGCTTTGTCTAATTTTTTTATAAAATCTTGCTTCTCTTCGTCAGAGACGTCACTGAATGGCACCTTCACGGGTGATTTCCAACTTTTTTGTATTGTTTTTTCCTCTGAAAGACGTATAGGTTCCTCTCTTCTAGTCTGCTTTGCCGATCTTATCAAAGAATCGATCAGGTTCTCTACAGCTTTTCTTTCTAATCTATCGGTTGATCCGAAACTCATGCACCCGTCAACCAGAATTCGTATCCCTATGCCCTGAGTCGGTTTCTCTTGAATACTTAAGAACTTGCCGTTACGGGCGATATAATTTTCATCTACTGAGCTAACGAATCGTGCCTCGCTGTACTGAGCTCCTTTTTTCCCTCCATACTCCACGGCATGGTCTGAAAGGCTTTTTCCGTCCATATTGAAGACCGTTAGCTGGTAAAAACATCGTTGCTATTTAAGAGTTGATATAGATTCATAGATGTCTAGATAGGGGAAATATAGTTAAAAAGCTGTAGTTATATGATATAATGTGATTTGATATGAGGTCTCAAGACCTGAAAGAAAAGTATTCGGATCTTTGGAAGCGGAATTTGGAACATCCTTTTCTGAAGGAGATAGAGAGCGGCGATCTTCCTATAGAGAATTTTAAATTCTACATGAAACAGGATTACCTTTATCTTTTAGAGTACTGTAAGGCGATAGCTCTGTTGATAGCAAAATCGGGATCAGAAGAGAAGATAAGAGATTATACAGAGGTGCTTTATAAGACAGTGAATATAGAAATAGATCATCATAGGAAATACTGTGAAGAAGTGGGGATAGAGAATTTAGAGGAAACGGAGATGGCTCCCACTACCGCTGCTTATACTCAATACTTGGTAAAAACGGCTTATTCTGAGTCCGTGCCTGAGATAATATCAGTGATACTTCCCTGCTTTTGGGTATATTTAGATATGGGGAAAGAATTGGATCCTACCGATACGAGGGAAGAGTACAGTGAATGGATCTTGATGTACAGGTCGGAGGAGTTCGAAGAACTGATAAAGAAGTTGAAGGCAGACCTTGACTCTTATTTGGAAAAGATGGATGAAGATGAGCTCAGTAAGATAGATAAGATATTCGAGAGGAGTCTGCGATACGAGTACATGTTCTGGGAGATGTCATATACTATTGAAGAGTGGGATATATAGAGCTAATCAAAAAGCTTAGAATTATAGCTGGCTGACCAGCCCCGTGATGAGAGAGGGAGGGTTGAAAATGATAAAAAAGAATTATCAATTTACTCTATCTCATTTTTAGGGCTAGTCAACCGATATAACAATGTAATTACTACTTAATAGCTTTTTCTATTATTTTCTATATAGATGAAGTGATATCTCACTTCCAAAAAGCTTGATAAGAAATTTTTGCAGGTGTATTAAGAAGGGAAAATTGAATTAAGGCTCTTGGTTTAAGGAGAAGATGATATGCCTTTGAGATGCACGGAATGTGAGTTAGATCATCCGAACGAATTCCGCTTGAGATGTAGTTGTGGCGCTCCTCTAATCATAAAAAATGAGTTTACTAGATCTTTTGAGGAGATGTTAGAACCGGAGCGATCAGATATGCGAAGATACTCGCGATTTCTACCTATAGATGTTCAATATGTTTCCGATCTAGCTCCTCCTTTGGCTCCCATGGTTGAGAAGGAGATAGGAAATGTTCGGGTCATATTCAAACTGGAGTATCTGATGCCAAGTGGCTCTTTCAAGGATAGAGGTACTTATGTTACCGTTGCGAAGTTGAAAGAAGAAGGCATAGATGAGGTGAGCTTGGATTCTTCTGGTAATGCAGCGATAAGCCTAGCTCTTTATGGTAAATCTGAGGGCATAAAGACCCATATCTTCATCCCGGAAGATATAGGGGAGGGTAAGAAAAGGATTTTGGATGAGTTAGCTTCCGAGGTACATGAAATTTCTGGGACTAGGATGGAAGTTCATGAACGAGCACTGGAATTTGAAGATACCAGTTACGTTTCTCACTGGTACAATCCCTTCTTTTTAGAGGGTACAAAGATATCTGCATATGAAGTCGGTGAAACTCAAGAGGTGGATAGAGTTTTAGTACCAACCGGGAGTGGAACCTTGTTTTTGGGGATGTACAAAGGCTTTTCTGAACTTTCGAGTTTTGGAGTTGTCGATAAAGTTACGAAGATGATCGCCGTCGAAGCAAAAGGGTATGAAAGTTTAGGGGAGACGAGTGTAAATAAGAGTGAACTTTCCTCGGGAGTCGAGATCATAGAACCTCCGAGGACGGATCAGATGAGAGATGTGCTTGAAGAGACCGGTGGTTTTTCCATCTCAGTCCAAGATGATAAGATAGAGAGCGCTAAAGAAGAATTGCTCTCGATGGGTTTTTTGGTAGAAACAACATCCGCTATGGCTTACGCAGCTTTTCTAGATTTACTTGAGAAAGGAGAGTTTGATGAAAAGGAGAGAGTTCTGATACCACTGACCGGTTCCGGTCTGAAATCTCTCTAAAATTCAACAATAGAAAAATGTTAATTGGTATGAATTAGTTTTAGTTTATGAGAGATATGTCAAAATCGAAAGATTCCGTGAAAGTCGCGGTAGTTCAGGCCGCGCCTTTCTTGTTTGACGAAGAGAAGACGGTGGAAAAAGCTTGTGATCTGATCGAGGACGCTTCTGAGGAAGGCGCTGAGTTAATACTGTTCCCTGAAGCCTTCATACCCGCTTATCCTCGAGGTCTAGATTTTGGAGCTAAAGTTGGTATAAACGAGAAAAGAGGAAGGAACTTATGGAAGAGATATTACGAGAATTCAGTGGAGATCCCTGGAGATGTCACTGAAAGGTTGGGGGAGATAGTCCGTGAAAAAGGAGTTTACCTCGCGATGGGGGTTATCGAAAAGGAAGGTGAAAAAAGAGGTGGAACGTTATACTGCACTGTAATCTATTTTGGACCTGACGGCGAGATAAAAGGGAAACATAGAAAGTTAAAACCTACGAGCGCTGAACGGGTTATCTGGGGCGAGGGAGACGGAAGTACCTTGGACGTTATTGAAACAGACTTTGGCAGAGTCGGAGGTTTGATATGCTGGGAGAATTACATGCCTCTTGCAAGGACCGCGATGTATGATAAAGGAGTCGAGATATATCTAGCTCCTACGGCCGCAACCGAAGACGTTTGGCAGTCTACATTGAGACACATAGCATATGAAGGTCGATGTTTTGTGTTAGGGTGTAATCAATACGTCACTAGAGACATGTATCCGGATTATGCTTTGGAAGGTTTGAAGTTTGATCGAGAGGTGATATGTAGGGGAGGCAGTACAATAATCTCACCTATGGGAAAAACTATCGAAGGCCCTCTATACGGTGAAGAAGGAGTTCTTTATGCTGACCTTGATCTTGGAGAGATATGTAAAAGTAGATTCGATTTTGACGTAGTAGGTCACTACTCGAGACCCGACGTTTTTGAGTTAAAGGTGAACGAAGAAAAACAGGAAAATGTTAGGAGGGAAAAGTCCGATGACTCAGGAGTTGAATGATAGAGATTTGAAGCGATACGATAGGCAGATAAGAGTTTTTGGAGAAGAGAGTCAGGAGAAACTTAAGAATTCTAGTGTTGCAGTAGTAGGCCTAGGAGGTCTCGGTTGTCCAGCATCATTCTTTTTTGCATCTGCTGGTGTTGGTAAGTTATTACTCGTAGATAATGAAGGAATAGAGTTGAGTAATCTGAACAGGCAGATACTTCACTGGGAAGAAGACGTTGGTAAGAAAAAGAAAACGGAGTCCGCTCAAGAGAAGTTGGAAAAACTCAATTCA
>SL_8KL_010_SEDDRAFT_10000683_pt1 | contig 29672 bp, 25 predicted proteins | sample SodLakKL_010_SED_4_FD_11160 | JGI IMG/M metagenome (IMG submission 11160) | reverse complement strand
GGAGCATCAGCAATAAACAAAGCCAGTTCACCGGTACCATCTTCTCCGGTCAATAATCCTTCACATCCGGTTAACAGCAGACCCGTTATCAGCACCATAGATATAATTAATAAACTCTTTTTCATCGTTCACACCTCCCTGATATTTTGTATCTTAAGTATTGCATATCATCAGGGAGTTTTACGTGTGCCAGCACACCAGAAACACATAAGTAAAGTTATATAGATAAAAACAGGACTTTAGTAGCAGCGGCTGCCAGGCTTTTTTTAAGCTCCCTCTAAATCTTTACTTTGATTTAGGTAGAGAAGTTTACTTAACCTTACCGGTTACCGCAGCATATACTGCAAATTCATCCTCACCATCAACACCCAGCAGATTGTCCATTTTTTCCTGACTGTAAGCTCCAATCGCACAGGTACCACCCCCAATAGCTTCACTGGCCAGGTAAAGATTCTGACATACATGACCGGCATCAATGGCAATAACCTTATGGCTCAATATACTGTAGCGCCATTCAGTTCTATAGGGCAGGGCTGTCCAGATGAAATCCACCGCACTCTGTCTGGTAAATTCCTGGTCCAGACAGGCCCCGGCAAATTCATCTGTTAGGTCCTTATTGGATTCAAGCGGCAGCAGCTTATGTTCCAGGGGCAGATAACGGTACAGCCCTTGCTCAATACCTTCAACCTTATTGATTATTACATAAGTTTCAAAGGGGTGTCGGGCTCCTGCCGAAGGGGAGGTGCGGAAATACTCCCGGGAAGAGTTTAAACCCTGAACCGCCCAGATGAGAAAAGAAAATTCTTCCCGTGAGAAACTTTCCTCACTAAAACTTCTCCTGCTTCTCCTGTTCTGAAGAACTGACAACAAATCACCTTCAATTGACATCTCACCGGAAGGAACCAAATCCACCAGCTGTGCTTTTTCCGGATAATCCTTCTGAACCTGAGGGGCTGGTTTACCCAGCTTCTGATCAGTTTCTAAAGAACGGCCCCACTGACTGGCTTTCAGAAGCTTTCGTCCCCTCAATATCTTCTGTTTTATTTTGTTTTCAGCCATCTTTTCACCCTTTCTGATTTTTGTATTAAATTTTTTGGATCTCCTCCACTTTCGTTGGTGAAAGATATGAATATGAAAATAAACTAAATTTATTACTTTACAGCCTGATCATTTTTAAAATAACATTTGTCAGTCCAATATTCAGATTAATAAGCAGATAACAAAATATGTGTTTTTTATTTTATCATAAGTAATAATAAAGCATCAATAATATCCAAGCATCAATAATATCTCCAGCGAAAAAATAATAAATTATTTTTTGACAATAGTTAATCTTTTTCATATAATAATAATAGGAGTTGTGGGAGCGCTCCCACGATAATTTCATAATGAAAGGATCAGCCAAAATATCATGGATAATATTACTATTTTTGATGTAGCCAAAAAAGCAGGAGTCTCCAAGAGTACTGTTTCCAGAGTCATTAATAACAAAAAAAATGTCAATGAAAAAACCCGCCAGAAAATACTTCAGGTAATAGATGAACTTGACTTCCAGCCCAGCAATTCAGCCCGCAGTCTGGTCACCAAAAAAACCAGAAATATAGGTTTAATCCTGCCTGACCTGGGGGACTGTTTTTTTGCAAAATTCACCAAAGGGGCAGAAGAAATCTGCCGCAGCAATAACTATAATTTATTGATGATCAGCAGCTACTGGGATGTCAAAGCTGAACAGGATAGAATTGATATTCTCCACAATAACAGGATGGATGGGCTCCTTCTGGTCAGCGGCAGCAGCATCTCCCGCTCCTATATCAATCAGCTGGAAAACAAAAATTTACCGATTGTAGTAATTGACCGCCTGCTTCCGAACACAAAAATACCCACCGTTAATCCTGATAATTTCCACGGGGCATATACCGGCCTAAAACATTTAATTAAGCTGGGACATGAAAAAATATCCTGTGTACAGGGGCCAGGGGATCTTTATTCAGTACAGGAAAGAATAAGAGGATACCGGACCGCGGTGACTGAAAAAAATCCACACTTTAACCCCCAGAAGTACATTTTCCAGGGTCAATTTGATCGTGAGAGCGGCTATAAGGCGGCCCGGAAAATAATAAAAACTCGTCCCCGGTCCACTGCGGTCTTTTTTACCAATGACCGAATGGCAGTGGGGGGGATGGAAGCCTTCAAAGAAGCAAATATTAAAATTCCGGAAGATATATCAATACTGGGCTGTGATGATCTGGATTATGTTTCTCTGCTCAGTCCTCCACTCACCACTCTAGAACAGCCCCGGGAAAAAATGGGTCAAAAAGGAATCAGTATCTTAATGGACATAATCGAAAATTCCCGGGAAAACAAAAAACAAAAAAAGGAAAAAGACTGGAGTTTTAAATTTGAAATGAAACTCAAAATAAGAGGTTCCACAGGACCGGTACCCTCAAGATAAGCAGGTCTTGATATGAAAAATGTATATTCGATCAGGGAGGACAGATGTCCTAAAACAAAACTGTTAAATATTTTATTTTCTCAAGTTTTGCTGATCTATAAATCATGCAGTCTACTGCATCAATTTGTTAAAACTATTATCAAGGGAGGTGAATCATAAAAAAATAAGATATTCAGCTTACCTGTTTATTCTGCTGTTTATGGTCTTATTTTAATTCTGCACTTTTCTTTTATCCAAAAAATCATTAATGGGGGTTAATCAAAATGAAACGAATCATGGTCCTGATTTTAGCTTTGATGGTATTAATAAGTTTACCTGCCGGAGCCATGCTGCTTGATTATGAGGCAGAATTTGGAGATATTGATTTTGAAGGTGAAACTGTAAGTTATGTAATGTTTTATGACCATTTTGAAGAATTTAAAGAAGGGGGAGAATATGCAGGCAGGCTGGAAGAGGCCAAAGAAAAGTTTAATATTGGTGATATTGAATATCTGCATGTCGCCTGGGGAGACACTCAGGATCTCATGATGAGCCGCCTGCTTTCTGGAGAATCCAATTATGACATGTGGATGCTGCCCCACAGGGATGTGTGGCCTTTGATCACCCAGGGTGCTTTTTATCCGATTAATGAAATCCTGCCGGAAGAATATTTTGCTAATATGCCGTCCGATGTCAGGGGGATAACAGAAACTCTTTCCTATGACGGAGAAATATATCACACGGGTCTTGGTGAAGACCACTATATGACTATTGTTTATCTGCTGTGGAATAAAGATATCTTTGACCGGGAGGGCCTCACTCCTTTAGATGAACTATACCGGGAAGGAAATTTAACCTGGGATGAGATTGAAAATATTGCCGGCCAGGCCACCCGGGATACCACTGGAGATGGAGAAATCGACCAGTGGGGTCTGGGAGATTTTGATGCTTTAAGCTGGATTTCATCAAATGATGTCTTCCCCACTGCAGTAGATGAAGATGGGTATAGATATTTCAATTATGACTCCGAAGAAGCTTTATATGCCCTCAACAGACTAAAAGGCTGGGATGAAGAAGGTTATTTTGGCGCCAGCTGGGAAAGACAGGAATTCCGTGATGGTTACATCGCCATGGAAATACACGAAATCTGGCAGTTTGAGGAAACCATGCAGGAACTTGAAGATGACTGGGGAGCAGTACCCATGCCCCGGGGACCACATGCCGATGAGCATGTCTTTTTTGCCAACAATCTGGACGGTTTTTATGTACCGGCTAATGCAGATTATCCAGAAGGTATGATCGCCCTGCACAATTTCCTTTATCCTGCTTCAGAATATCAGGACGAACAGCGTGAAGATTATAGACTGGAAAACTCACCTGACCAGCTCACCTATGAAGTAATGGCCCGGGCTGAAGAAGAATGGGCTGGAGAAGCCTTTGTCTTACAGGGTGTTTTAGGTGACTGGTGGGATGATGCCAATCCCTTTGGCCAGGCCATGGGAGGTATCCTGTGGGGTGGTGAAGATCCGGGACCAGCTATGGATGCAGCAGCTCCGGCCATTCAGGCCCAGATTGATGATATGTTTGATCAGTAAGCAAACCCGGATCTATTAATACTCAATGACAATTTTATTCTAAGAAACCTCCTTACTCCCTTCTGCAATTTTTCGGCAGGAGGGAGTTTTCTTCAGCTCAATTTTTTTAATTTTTCTAAAATAGCAAAATGGTCTTCTGCTGCAAAATGGGGAATCCCGGCCTCCGGTGACCGCAAATCTTCATTATACCAGATCGGCTGCAGCCCGGCATTATAAGCTCCCCGGACATCATGATAAAAACTATTACCCACATACCACACCTCATCTGATGCTAAATTAAATTTAGCCAGAGCAACCTCGAATATACGTCTATCAGGTTTGCGCAGACAGTATTCCGCAGTGGAGATAACAAATTCAAAACTGTCTCTGATTCCAAAATGAGCAAGCTCACGTTCAAGAGCCACCCCCGAGAAACCGGAATTGCTGAGCACCGCGGTTCGGATCCCCGTTTCCTCCAAATAATTCAGAAGCTCGGTGATCCCCTCTTTTAGTTCTAAATTCCAGGCCGCAAATTTAAATATCAGCTCCAGCTGTACAAGCGGTTTTTCCAGCTCCATTCCGTGCAGTTCAATTAGCAGCCGGTAGAGGCTCTGGACACTTATTTCAATATTTTTATCCTGTTTTATATCATCAAAAACTGTTATCATTTCATCGGCCATCTCCTGTACTCTCGAAACCGGGATATTGTGGGGGTTATCCAGGTGTTCCATCATTTTTTTGGTCCCCCTCTGAGCCTGAAAATCATCATAGCTGAGCAGTGTATCCCCCATATCAAAGAGTATGGCCTCCGGTTTATTCATGATATCACTCCCCATTAGATATTCTCACACTTTCTATTATTGCTCCTGTGTGTCTCAGACGTCTGCCACATAAAGGCATAAATCTTATTTGCTCTTTTTAGCTATTTTAAAAAAACTTAAAAAGCAACAGGTGGAACAGACTCCGCCTTCTGCTCTGTGGGAGCCCTTTTTCCGGTTACCACTTCATAGAGAGTTTTATTTGTTTTTTGGACTTCATTCACAAATTCCCGGTAGGGTTTATGACATACATCCACCAGACCGATCTGATAATTTTCTCCATCAAACCGGCCCAGAACCGGCTGGTCATTTAGAGTAAAATAATGAGCACCCACGGCATACTTTGTGAGGGCACAATTTTCAACATAATAGCGATAGGCCCGGCCCCTCTCTTCCTGACTGGCTGCTCCTTTTAGTCCTGTAGAGGGCAGGCCCCGATCCAGGGCACCAAAGTGAAATTCTCCGATCATAACTGGTAGATCAGTTTTTTTGCCAATCTTTTTTATCTCCTCAGTGGGGTCAAATTTATAGCAGTTAAAAGAAAAAACATCAAAATTTTCACAGCCGGCATAAAGAATATCACTCCATATATAGGCATACCGCATACCCAGATTCAAATGATTGGGGTCCACCTTACGGCAGGCAGCCGAGGGAACAGCTGTATATTCAGCAATCATTTTCCGGGAAAAATCCTGAAGATCCTGAAAGGCAGCTGCCGATAGTTCACCGGCTTCTGTGATACCTTTTTTAAGCTGTCCCCAGGAGGATAAATTTAAACTCCATTTTTCATTGAACTGCTCCAGGGCTCCATATCTTTCTTTTAAAAACTCTATCATTTTCTCTTTTGAAACCAGATCTTTTTCTGAAGCCAAAAGCTTTTCTGCTATATTCAGATTCCGAACAAAAGCCCAGTTGGGTTCATTTCTGAGAAAATAACCAATAAGTTGAGAATCATCCTTGAAATCCTCAAGCTGGGCGGCATAATTATCTGCTTCTTTTTTATACTCCGGACTGAAAACATCGGGGAAATCCCGAAAGATTTTCTTTTCTGTAGTGGGAAAATCCTGCAGGGGGAGTACATAGGGTATATTCGATTGCCGGCAGAACTCAACTGAAGACCAGTTGCCAATAGTGTTAAACCCCCAGTTCAAAAGCCTCTTTTCAGTCATTTCGGCCCATCTCTGCCACCATTTTTCCCCAAAAGTACGGATTAAATTGGCCTTATGAAAATCAAAGAACTCAGAACTGTTCTGCCGCTTACTCCAGGCTGCTGCAAACTTACCCTCTTTTCCCGGCAGCCAGGCAAACAGAGGCCTCAGACCATCCACCCGGGCCCCAGCTCCCGGATTTATACAGTCCAGGCCTATACTGAAAAAAGCATATCCCTCAGGATCAACCAGAAACCATCTGTCTTCGGCAAACTCGGTCCGGAAAAATCCCGTACCCGTAAATTCTTTATTCAAAAGTGAGCCATATTTAGTTGTCTGCTCCGGTGGGGAAAGATCCTGTTTTTGTTCAGTATCCTGTTTCTGTTCAGTATCCAGTTTTTGGTCAGTATCCTGTTTTGGGTCAGCAAAATCCTGTTTATCAGTCTTCTTTACTTCAGTCTGCTGTTTAAGATAATTCTTCAATTTTTCTTCACTGTCAGTTTTACCGGGCCATTCTTTTTCTTCCCACTGACCGAGCTCATCCACAATTGTTTTTTCGGGGAGTGGATATTCCGGTTCCATTTCACTGAAATATATATCAGAGATAATAATACTCTGTTCCTCCAGAAAATCAGAAACGGTTAGTGAAAAACGATCAATTTTTTTGATCTCCACTTTGTCCCCCTGGACCACTGTTTTTAATTTTCCCGGAGTCCGGTCCAAAAATAAGTTTTCAGCCTTCAGGGCCTCCAGGGGGCAGGAAACTCTTGTTTTAAGATCGGGCATAACCCCCATTTTAATGCTCATATCCGGTTTTTGTTCCGGGCTGCCAGTCTCCCAGAAATTGAAAATTACAGCCAGCGAGTGATCACATAAATTCTTGATATCAAAATAAATATATTGGCTGCGGGACCAGTTAATATCACCTACCCGGCCCGGTTTGCCCCTGAGCATAAAGGAGCTCTTTTCATCTTCAAAGCTGATTTCTGTAGTTTTTGAAGAAATCCTTCTGGTCACACAGTGCCGGGCTTCAAAGTCCAGTATATTAATTTTCCTTTTCATGATTTCTGGCCACCCTTCTTTTAATTTAGCTCATTTTAATTTCTGTGCTTTTTTTTGTGGTCTAGAAATAACTCGAATCCTCTCAAATAACACTGCATCCAAGCTCACTGGATTTTTCCTAAAAAGTTCTTCCTGTATTTTTTGCAGAGCATTTGTTACAAATAACTGCTAAGAATTATTGTTATTTCGAAGATTAAGAGTAACAACACTATATTTAAAAATAGCCTTTGATTATTTATTAATCTACTCTTGGCCCTTTGTCCTGGCTGCAATGCTGCACTAATCTACCAATAATCCAATTTTGGGAGTCAAATATTGAAAAATATAGAGGAAGACAAAGGTCACACTTTTGATTTTCCGGGTATTTCCCCCCCCCGGTATTTTTGAAAAAATTATTCTATTGAACAATACTTTACTCTATGCTCCTTTCTTTTAAGAATAACCAGGCAGCTGCAATTCCCAGCAGTGAGAGAATAATAAGTACATAAAAGGAATTTATATAACTTCCCATTAAATCACGGATACTGCCCGACACCGCGGTACCCAGCAGTGCTCCGACCCCATAGGCAGTAAAAACAAGACCATAGTTCCGGCTGTAATTGTCTGAACCAAAAATACTGCCCGTGGCAGCCGGGGCTATGGCCAGCCAGCCACCTAAGTTAAGCCACAGCAGGGAAAAGGAAATAATAAACAATATGATACTGCCTTCTTCTGCCCCCAGCATCAGGATAGAGGCGATTAGTATTAAAATATAGGAAAGGATCGCTGCCCGGTGGGGTGAAAAACGGTCGGTAATCCAGCCATACAGGGGCCGTCCCACTCCATTGAACACGGCAAACAAAGAAAGAGTCAGAGCCGCCGTCTCTCCCGGAAGATTTATCATTTCTTCACCCACAGGACTTGTTATCCCTATCGCCATCAGGCCGGCAAAAGTACCAATTAAATAACAGAACCAGAGAGAAAAAAATCGGACTGATTTTAAGATATCAACCCAGGTTTTAGCTCCCGATCTGTTTTTTATATCCTGATCCCCTCTGGCGGCCCGGGCCAGCCGGGGATTTTTCAGCGGCAGAGACAGCAGAATAATAATAAAAAGAAAGGCCAGACCCAAATATCTAAAGGTCATCATGACACCCACATTTTCAATTAAACTTCGGGCTGCAGGGGCGGTTAAAAAGGGAGACAGACCAAAACCCAGCAGAGTCAGACCCATTACTGTCCCCTTTTGATCGGGATACCAGCGGCCGGCCACCGAAATGGGAACTCCATATACCACCCCCACCCCCATGCCGCCGATTATTCCATAAGTAAGGGTCAAAGTATAAATGTTTCCGGCCAGACCGGCAAAAAACCAGCCCGCCGAGACCATTATCCCCCCTGCTGCCGCTATCCAGCGGGGGCTGTATTTATCTATATATTTGCCGGCCAGGGGCATTGTAACCGCATAAAAGAAAAGAAAAAACATGTAGGGCAGACCACTTTGGGTGGCGGTAAGATCAAGCACTTCTTCAATAGGACGGCGAAAAACACTCCATGAATAAATGGTGCCCAGACAGAGATTTATTAATATTCCCAGAACAACATATATCCATCTTTTTGAGTAATGATCAGGAGATTTTTCCCTGGACTGCATTAATATACTACCTCCAGCTGAATTATTTTTAATTTCTTTATTACTATTTGAAGTGAGTTAAATTTTATTACTTTTTGACCAAAAGAAAAGATGGGGATAAGTCCTTTTCGTGAATGAAGCAATAGCAGCATATACCAATATTTTTCACCAAAGGAAGTGGAGATTATTCTTTTTATTAAAATAATAGCATTAAATACTTGTACTATTCACCAGCGGAAATGGAAGTTTCAAATTAAACAAATGTTGAATAAACTTATTCTTCACTTAACTAACCTCAATAATCGAATCTAAAAAGCAGACCATAATTTCTAACTATGCTCATTTTTTTCTGTTTTATCCCTGTAATGAGAGAAAAAATAAAGTGCTGCTGTTAACAGGGAGGCTGCCGCCAGCAGCTCAAGGGATTCTTCAAAGGCCCGGTCCATTAAGTTTCTGTTTATAAAAATATAGTTCTGCTGGGCCACTCTATAGGCAAATTCACTTCTGCCATCGATTATAAAAATCCGGTTTAAAATGAACTCCCCCACTGTGCTGTAAAAAGAAAAACCGGTGACTGCTTCAAACCCACTGCCCAGCCAGGAACCTGTTACTGCAACTCCATATAATATGTAGCCTCTGAGTAAATACTTTCTTGTGTTCACATATTCCCGATATACTGCCCTGAATTTTATAATAACATACAGCATAAAAGCACCCAAAATTATAAAATACAAAAGTTCATATAGAGTACTGTAAAGACCATAAAAACCCTCACCAAATATGGTTTCAATATGCTCCCGATATGCATGCCTGACATCACCCGCATCTTCTACAAACATTAAAATAATTCCTGCACTCAACAGAAACCAGAATCTAAAAATATCTTTGTCCTTTCTTTCCAGAGCAATACCGGCATTAATAATAAAAATCAAAACTGCAGCTCCCAGTGTATACCACTGAACAGGTATTTCCACCGGAGTTCTAAACCAGTGAAACCAGAAAAGAGGAACGGCAAAATGATCAATCATAAAATCCCTTAGACCTAAAAAATTATGAGCATCAACTAAATAAGTTAACAAAAAGGAAAAAAGAACAAAACCTGAATATAAATAAAAAATCAGCCGTGGTTTTAAATTATGCTTTTTCTTTTTTAGATAATCAAAGTTGTCCACTGTTAGCCCCCTATTTTTTACTATTCAAATAAAGACCTGTTAGCTTTTCTATACTTTACCAGGACAAAAACAAAAAAACAATAGATCCCTGGCTTTATGCTGCTCACTATTTTAGAACAGCAGAAATAATACTTACAAACAGAGCTCCAATTACAGCTGAAAACAGGTTGGCAACATAAAAACCACTGACAAAATAAGAAGACAGATAAAGCATAATTCCATTAACCACAAATAAAAAGAGACCCAGAGTTAAGATTGTTATCGGAAGAGTTAAAATTATAAATAAAGGTTTTATAAGAATATTAACCAGCCCCAGTACCAGGGCCGCCCAGAAAACACTCCAGAAACCTTCCACCGTAATTCCGGGCAGCAGAGTTGAAATTAACATCAGGGCCAGCATGGTCACAATTAATTTGGTCATATAAGCCGCTCCTTTATGCTCTTAATTCTTTAATTTTTTCTTCCACCATAGAAAAGCTTTCCTCCAGTTCATATTCTCCTTCTATCCTTAAAACCGGGCAGTCCAGTTTTTTCAGCCACAGCTCATGCTTTAGTTTGCTCCTCATTTTTAGATCTCCCCGGTCATATTTAGAGGCCCAGTTAATAAACTGCTGATGACCGGCAAACATGTCCCCACCGGGTAAAACATCACTGCCAAATTTTTTTCTCTCTCTCCTTTTTAACCTTTTTATTCTTATTTCTGTCGGTACCCACAGAAATATTACCAGATCAAAATATTTGGTGAAAATATCTCCCCAGGTACATAAAGACCCACTAATCACCCAGCCGTCAGCTTCTTTTATATCCCGAAATAGTAGTTTTTGTCTTTTTTTTATGGGTCTTCGTTTTTGGTAGGGTGGATCTGTGGGCTGCCAGAAATAATCATCTGAATCAAAATGCTCCAATCCGTATTCCTCACTTATTTTTTGACCCAGAGTTGTGGTTCCGGAACCTGAAGCCCCGGTTATATGAATATGTTTAACCATATACAATCTTTCCTTCCCTTATATTCAGGTTTATGTTAAGCTTGTTAATCCACATGTTTATTCCAGCTCTACTCCATTAAGATCACCATAAAGTACTTCAATTTCACGTTCATCTGCACCCTGCTGGCGGTATATTCCCCAGGCTTGACCATTACTCCAGAAAGTAGAAAAGTTATCTTTTTTGATACAGGGATCAAAACTAATTTTCCCTGCAGGCAGATCATATTCATAACCACTCAGGGCGATCAGCAGAGCCCAGCTGGACATAGAACGTGCATAATGATGCCCACACTCCACCTCATTCCAGGGATTCCTTTTATAGCCATCATGTCTGTCACGAACTGCTTTTACAATTGATAATCCCTGTTCAATATACCCTTCATATATCAAATGAGAGGCCACCTGATATTCTATACCGGTCCATACTTCATCTGAATAAACAAAGGGGATTCGGGGCCGTCCCCCCCGGGGCCAGGAGCAGAGCAGCAGGCCACACTCCTCATTAAGAACATATGTCCGCTGCACATTATGATGTTCGGAAAAATCATCCCGGAAATTATACTTAAAAATAGAATGGACAGCTTTTTGAACATGTTTTTGGGGGAATATATAACCTAAGCCGGCTACATGGGCCAGCTGCTGGCCCAGCAGCTGATCTGACAAACAGCCTGTACCGTACTGATAACGATATTTATCTACATCATCTATATTCTGAATATAATATTCACCATTCCACAGCAGTTCATCCATTTTACTGCTTCCTTCTTTTAATGCCCGTTGATATTTTTCCACATGCTCTTTATCTTCAAGATAATCAGCCATTTCCCGGCCCGCTTTCAGGGCAGCAAAAAATATAGAATTGACCAGGGAATTTGGTCCATAAAATTCTATATCATAGGTATTATGCTGCTTATCATCCAGAACAAAATCTCCGTCTGAATCCCAGTAATCAAAAGCAAAATCCAGAGCACTGCTGGCCTTATCCCAGACTTCTCTTAGCAGTTTATCATTTCCACTTAGTTTCCAGTCCCGATAAAGCCTGACGATAGAACCCAGCTGACCATCGGCAGCTGGTATCATATCCCAGGATTCTCGATCAAACACTCTACTGCCCCGAAAGGCCATTTTCCCTTTTTCATCTGTTTCCAGTAAAAATTGAATTTTTCTCATGTTCTGCTCTAATTTTGGAAAAAGAAAAGCCAGAGTCTGTGTATAGTTCCAGACATGGGTGCAGCTGCCCTCACAGCAGCCATTTCTATCAAAACATCCCTCCCAGCCCAGAAAAGAACCATCTTCTATTCTAAAACAGGTGGGGCTTCTGAGTACAGTTATATTTGCGGCCAGAGCATCTATAACATAGGAAGGCAATGTGCTTCCAAAAAGAGCCCTCCGGAAATCTCGTGATTTTTCTTCCAGACGGGTCCGATGATCTATTAGATACTCAGCCACCTCCCAGGAGCTGTCCCACAGTGTGCTGTAATAATTTTTTACTAGCTGTCTATTATCAGAATCACCAGCACAGGAATTTTCTTCAGACCACCCTTTTATTCGGTTGGGGAAATACCAGCTCAGAACAAACTCAAACTCCTTTTTTTGGCCTAAAGCCAGGGTCTGCCTGCTGCCAATTGAACCAACTGCCAGCTTTCGTCCGGGAGAAGCCTCGGATTCTTCTGCCGAAAGAAAGGATTCTTTTTCTAGATCACCATCTTCGCGAAAATCATCCCAAAAATCCTGTATACCATCCCACCAGCCTCCTGTAAGCCATTCTGTTTTATAGGTTATATTCTGGCCGGTAGTAACCAGAGCCATATTACCGTGGTGCAGATCCCCGGAGTCTACCTCTGGATTTGTGTAATATAAACCGCTGAACTCTTCTTTTTGTCTGAATTCATTCTTTCCCCTGCTGTCAAGCTCAATATCTCCAAAGTCATTAAAACCTTTAAAACCAATAACATTGGACAAAGAACCCACTATACTGACGTTAACTTCTTGATCGGAAATATTTTTTACAGTGTATCTAATATAAGCTCCGGGAACCCCGGAGTCATCTGCATTTAAAGGTATAAAAGGCGTAAAAGCTTCCAGGCTAACCTTTACCGGTAGACTGTTATCAACAAATTCGACCTCAACAAAAGGATATTCCCCTTTCATTTTCGAAGAATCAAACCGGGGCAGACCAGCCACCTCATCGGAGTTAAATCCATGAGATTTTGCATAAGGAGGCTGAATTTTAGATTCTAAAACCCTGGTTTTAATCTCCTGTCCCCGGGAAGTCCAGATGGAGAAAAAAGTGTAGGGCATTTTGTTACCTTTACCCGGACTGTTAAAAAGCTCCCAGTCTTTTAGCTGGCCCCTGGACCCCACAGAAACATTTCCAGTGCCTATACCCCCCAGAAGAAAAGCCGCCTCCCGGGCTGTGCCGGGAAAAGTCCTCCGGGAACCATAATCAAATATTTTCTTTTTTTTAAAATAGCTCATTATTAACCGCCTGCTCCCTTTTGGATTTTTGTTAATTTTTATATGAGAATCTTGCTCTATTAGCGGTTAACTGCCCCCTTTCGCTTAGGCTGTTTAAAATTTGTTCCAGACCAGAACTTCATCCAGAGATTTTTTGTTCCGCTCTTTATTCTCTTTTTCAGATTCATAATATCCAACCGCAATCAGAGTCATTAAAGTATAATTATCCGGTGTGTTTAATATATTTTCAACTTCATTACTGTGCTCTTTTTTATAGGAATTTACCCAGCAGGTGCCCAGTCCATAAGCCGCAGCCGCGATTAAAATATTCTCTGTAGCTGCAGAGGCATCTTCCAGAGAAGTCAGAGCCTCATTTTCATCACAAAAAACAGCCACACAGGCCCCGGCCTCTTTTATAAAACGGCCATATTTAGCCTCGCCGGCAATCCTTTCTTTTATTTTGTTATCAGTTATAACAGCAAATTTCCAGGCCTGTTTATTATAGCCGGAGGGGGCCAGACGGGCACAGTCAATTATATCTTCTAAAATCTCCTTCGGAACTTTTTTTTCAATGTAGTTACGGATACTTTTTCTTTTTTTTATTACAGCCAGAGTATCTTCAGTAGACATTATATCACTCCTCGCAGAAAATATACTTTTATACCTTTTTTATAATATTCAATAACAAACATTTTATTCCTTTATTAAATTGCAGACATCTCATTTAATAGATCATTTTTAATGAAAATTTATACTGCTTTACAATAATTAACACTTTCATACTTTCTATTTATAATTAGTTTCCATGGCTCAGCTGTTTGTTGGTTATTTTCTTTGGTCTATTATGATATATAAGTAAAAAAATAATCCCGGTCAAAGAACCGGGATAGTAAATTTATTTGTTTTGGATTCAAAATCTCCATCTTTTTGCTTTATTATTTATATATCAAATCCATTCTTCTTTCAAAACCGGTACATCCCCCAACAGCTTTTTGGTATAAGGATGTTCCGGATTTTCTACAACTTGATGAACTGAACCTCTTTCTACTATCTTCCCTTTTTCCATGATACAAATTTTATCACTGGAATAATAGGAGAGACCCATATCATGAGTTATAAACATAATAGCAATATCCTGTTTTTCCTGTATTTTCAATAATACATCAAGTATATTTGCCCGGCTGCAGGCATCAATCATAGATGTAGGTTCATCGGCAATCAAGATTTCCGGTTCTATTATTAAAGCCCGGGCGATCATAATTCTCTGCCTCTGACCACCACTCATTTCAAAAGGATATTTGCCCAGAATCTCCTCAGGCTCAAGTTTAACAGAACGGAGAGCCTCTTTGATTTGTTCTTCTTTTTCTTGACGGGATATCTTTTTATCAAACAGTTTATAACAGTCAAGCAGTATCTTCTCTACATTGAAAAACTGATTAAAAGAAGCATAGGGGTCCTGAAATATTCCCTGAATATTACGCCAGTATTCTTTTCTTTCTTTACGATTAAATTCTGTAATCTTATCTCCTCTAAAATATATATTACCGGAAGTAGGTTTTAGAAGATTTAACAGCATTTTAGCTACTGTTGTTTTCCCACTACCACTCTCTCCAACAAGAGAAATGATTTCATTTTTTGCTATACTAAATGATATATTATCTACAGCTACTATATCTTCCTCATGTCTGAATATTTTGGTCAAATCATCAACTTTTATCAGAATTTCTTCCTGTTGATTATTCATCAGAACCATCTCCCTTTTTTTTAGCAACAACATCACATTTAACCGGTCTGCCTTTTACATTAACCCATTCGCTTTCTTCCACAGTACACTTCTCAAGTGCATAATTACAGCGAGGAGCAAATCGGCAGCCGGGAGGTGGATCCTTTAAGTTGGGAGGTGTTCCCGGAATATTTATCAGTTCTTTCTCTCGAATTCCGGGTTCAGGTACTAAAATGGAAGAAATCAATGCTTCTGTATAAGGATGCACCGGATCAAAAACAATCTGCTCCACAGTTCCAATTTCAACAAAACGTCCGGCATACATAATGGCTATTCTATCACAGGCATGCCTTAAGGTGGTTAAATCATGGGTGATAAAAATCAAACTTTTAAAAATCTCTTCTTCAATCAATTTCTTGAACATTTTCACCAGAACTTTTTGAGTGCTGACATCCAGAGCAGAAGTAGGTTCATCAGCTATTAACAGGGTGGGATTGAGCATCGTAGATATCATAATTATAACTCTCTGTTTCATACCCCCACTCAACTCACAGGCATAATTATCCAGAACCCTTTCCGGTAAATTTAAATCCTCTACTCTGGACATCGCCCTATCCATAATTTCATTATTTGTTAATTCAGAATAATGGGATTTCATCAAATGCCAGATAAATCTTTTAACCTTCAAAGTCGGGTTCAATGCATTCATGGCACTCTGAGGAACATAGGAAATTTCACAGGCCAGATAATTTTCTTTTATATCTTTGTCCTCTTTATCATAAAGATTTTCACCATTTAAAATAACTTCTCCATCAACATATTCCAGCGGCTTTTTGAATCTTTTCATCAGGCATTTGGCCAGCGTTGATTTACCACAGCCGGACTCTCCGGCCACACCTAATACTTCACCTTCGGCCATAGAAAAATCAACCCCATCAACTGCTTTAACCTCAGGTTCAAATCGGGGGCGGTAGTATCCTTTTAGATCATTTACTTCCAGAACTGTGCTCATTTATATAACCCCTTTACTCTCTTAATTTTGGATTGAATATTTCATCCATACCTGAATTTATTATATACAGAGAAAAAGTAAGTAAAGCAATAGCAATAACAGCCGGTAAAAATGCCCACCAGGCATCGGTTCTTACTGCTTCATAAGTCAAAGCCCAGTGCATTAAACCACCGAGAGAAATTGTTTCAAAAGGTCCCAGGCCCAGCATGCTCAGGGTAGCTTCATTAATTATAGCTGTAGCTACCTGCAGAATAAAGGCCATGAAAATATATGAAAATATATAAGGCAGAATTTCTCTAAACAAAATCTCCAGAGTATTAAAACCGGACAGACGGGCAATATTAACATGTTCTCTAACCCGCAGACTGGTAACCTGAGAGCGAACTGCCCTTGCTGTCCAGGGCCAGCTGGTGATTCCAATAATCATTGCCAGCAGCAGTGCACTCCTCTGCTCTAAGCTAACCGAAATCAATATTAAAATTACAAACGGAGGAACAACAATAAATAAATTGGTTATGGAGTTGAGCAGTTCATCAACTTTGCCCCCCTTATATCCGGCAATACTGCCGATTCCAGTCCCGATTCCGGTGGCAATAAGACCGGCTACCAGACCAACAATTACAGAAGTTCTGGTTCCGTGAATTAAGCTGGCCAGCATGTCTCTACCAAAATTATCTGTACCTAAAGGAAGGTCACGGGAGGGAGACTCATATAGAAAACCGGCCATACTGAAGGGATCTACATCATAAACATGAGGTCCCAGAAAACCAAATAAGAGAACTGATACTAAAATAATGCTCCCCACTTTTGTTCGGTGTGGTTTCCAAAAACGAGCCAGTACTTCTTTCATCTTAGCCCTCAACCTCCTCTGTCTGTGCCGTTTTCACCCGGGGATCAATTAAACCATAGGTTAAATCCATAATAAAGTTGGCCATAAGGACTCCCAGGACAATTAGTAAAGTACAGCCCTGAATTAGAGGATAATCAGACTGGCGGATTGCACTGAACAAATAGGTGCCAATTCCGGGATAATTAAATACAATTTCAGTTACCAGAGAACCCCCAACAACCAGCCCCAGGGTTAAAGCCAATCCGGTAATCTGGGGTAATATTGCATTTTTAAATACATATCGAATTATAAATTTTTCTTTGATCCCTAAACTCCGAGCATAATTAACATAGTCCTCATTTAATTCATAAATAGACATCTCGCGCATACCAATGGCCTGACCACCAATTGTGACCAGTACAATGGTAGAAAAAGGCAAAATATAATGGCGGATCACACTAATGACAAAGGAAACATTTAAAGCAGGATACAGTCCGGTACGGTAGCCACCACCCACCGGAAACCAGCCCAGAATAACTGCAAAAACATACAAAACTACAATTCCCAGAGCATAATGGGGAATAGCATTAAAAAATAATGATATGGGAAATAATACCCTGTCAAAAACTCCTTTTCTGTAAGCTGCAATGGCTCCCAGAGCATTACCCAGAATCCATCCGGTCAGCATTGCCGGCAGCTGCAGGGCAATTGACCAGGGCAGTGCATTACGTAAAATATCAAGTACAGGACGTGGGTACTGACTGAATGAGGTACCCATACTGCCCCTGAGCAGCAGACTAACATAATCAATAAACTGCCTCCAAACAGGCTGGTCCAGTCCAAACTCCTGCATAAATGTGCGGTACATCTCCTGAGCAGACTGACTGCTGAACCCTCCCCCACCTGCCATCTGAGAAACCAGTGCACTGATAGGGTCCCCGGGTACCAGACGAGGTAAATAAAAATTAAGAAAAACTCCAACTACAAGAGTCAGCAGATACCATCTGGTTTTTCTGAAAGCGTATTTTAAAAAAGGGCTCAAATTATCACCTTCCAGATGTTTAATTATACAGATAAAATTATTAAACCGGGAACAGAAATTGTTGGTAACTGTTCCCGGTATTTAAATTGACTTTTACCAGTTTAACCAGGGTCACAGAACCGGGCGAAATTTCCTGCCAGTTATTTTAATTTGCAGGTTCAATATTAAACAGAGTTCGTATTGCAGCTCCATCTGTTGCAATTTGCGGAGGAGCATAAGGGTTATCCTGAGTGGGGAAATTAGTCCAGTATCTTTCAGTCCAGGTATGGAAAACATCCGGGCGATACATAAGGGGAATTGCCGGTGCTTCTTCCATAAATTTAATATCCAGTTCCGCATAAAGCTCCAGCTGCTTTTCTCGATCCCTTGTTACAGGAATCTCTGCTATTAGCTCATCAACTTCTTCATTGCGATATCGACCCCAGTTTCTCAAGGTCATTTCACCGCGCTCAGGTACCCCTTCAGAAAAAATAGAATTTCTGAATTCAATCCAGGGTTTGGCCGGGCTGGCTCCACCAAAGGGCTGTTCAAGAGCAAAATCAAAATCACCATACTGCATTCTTTCTTCCCAGACTGGAGCTTCGGGGAATTCAGCTACAACATTTATTCCCACATCCCGGGCATTTTCAGCGACTATCTGTAAAGCCACCATCCAGTCACTCCAGCCATAGGGACACTCAGCTGTCAGAGGTCCAATGGGTTCGCCATCCGGAGTCATATACATACCATCATGTCCTTTGGTATAACCGGCTTCCTGAAGTATCTCTTCTGCTTTGTCCGGATCATGCTCCCAGCCATGTTCATCAACTCTATCCTGATCATAGGGCTCTTCTTCCGGAAGAATCATGGAGGAATTTGCCGTCTCCGAATATCTGGTCATGGCCAGCTGAGCAATCCGTTCATAATCAATAGCATGGGCCAGTGCTCTCCGGAATGCCGGATCATCCATGGGGGATTCCTGTGTGTTGATGATTAATGTAGGAATTCCCATTGGATAATAATAAGGGGTCTCCTCAAACCAGGTATAGGTTTCTAATTCGGGATTTAAAGTCATCTCCCAGACCTGAGGAATAAACTGCTGGCTCATATCAATTTGTCCATCTTCAAAAGCCAGATTACCGGCCTCATTACTTTCATAAATAGGATGGGCTATATATTGAGGAACCGGCTCACCCCAGTTTTCAACACCCCAGTAATTATCATATTTCTCCAGCACAATTATCTGATCAGTATAGTCTCTCAGCTGATAGGGACCGGAACCAACAGGTTCTTCATTAACCCAGCTTCTAATCTCACCTATATCCTGATCTTTTTCTTCTTCTAAATCTGAGAATATATGCTCGGGTAAAATATAGGTAAAACCAAGAAAATGTTCAACCATCATGGTGTTTGGATTATCGGGATTTAAATTGAACTGGACAGTAGTTTCATCAACTGCTTCCACTGAATCCAGATATTCCCAGGCATCACTGTATCCGGTGGGATATCTATCAGCAAATTCAAAAGTGTAGACCACATCATCTGCAGTTACCGGCTCTTCATCCTGAAAATATGCCTTTTCATCCAGATTGACAGCCAATGTCAGTTCATCTTCCCATTCATAATCAGTTGCCAGCAGAGGTTCCAGCTCATCGGTCAGCATATTAAAAGCAAACAGGGTCTCATACAGCAGTACTCGACCATCATCAGCATCCAGAGGCCAGGATGGAGCTCCCGAAACGGGATTCCAGTTGGATGGGGAACCCCACTGCAGACCATTTACATAAAAGGTTTCTTCCCGGGGAAGTTCAATTAAGGCCTCCTGGGCAGCAGTGAAAAAGCTAAAAGTAAAAACAAATACCAAAAGCAGAGTAAAAATTAAAGACTTTTTAAGCATTAGTCAATTTCCCTCCTTGTTTTTGCTTTTATTTTTCGCCTTTGTCCTATGCCCCATCTAACTTTTATATCCTTTTGGATCCCTCCCTCCTTTGTTTTTTAAATTTCTGCAATTTATCTGGATTGGGAATTCCAGGATTTGTTTTCAATCCAAAGTTTTACTGTACTCTTTTATAATTGAGTCTCGAACATTGTTGATATGGTTTTTCAAAAGACTAACCGCAGTTTGTATATCCTCCTCCAGAATTGATTCAATTATTTTTTTATGTTCCTGAAGTGCTTCTTTTTTTCTATCTCGATCCAGATGTCGAACTAAATCAATAAGATCTTCAATTTTTGAATACTCTTTAATTAAAAATTCGTTCTGTGAACTATTTATTATAAATTCATGAAATTTTTTGTCCTGACGATCAAATTCATTGCGGGGTGGATTTTGATAGTTCAGCATATCATTATATATATTTTCAAGTTCATTTTTATTAAGATTATTTATATATTTCTGAAGACAGTAAGCTTCATACATCTTTCTCACATCAACAATCTCCTTGATTTCATAGGGCTCAAAACTCCTGACAAAAAATCCAACCCTTTCTTTTTTTTCCACCAGACCGCATTTGGCCAGTTTTTTTAAAGCATCTCTAACCGGCATTACACTGACCTCATATTTATCAGATAATTTTCTGGTCTCAATCTTTTCTCCCAGTTCAAACTTCTGATGCAGAATCTCAGTTTTTAATATTTTAAATATTTGATCTGAAATACTGTGGGTTTCTATCCCATAATTATCACCTTCTAATATTCGAAAAACTTTCAAAAAAGTTCCTGTTAATTAAAATATTATGTTCATAAATATTTTTTTCACAAGTTCTATCAAAAATAATGTAAAAATATGAAATCTGATATATCAGATTTTTCAATACATTATAAATGTTAATATACATTCAGTTTAATGTCAAACTATTCTCTTTTTTGCTATGCTTTATATACTTGCCAAATATATTATCTAAAAAAATTATCTTACTTTTACTCATTTATAGGATAATATGCTCTAAAATAATTGTTTATTGAGAATATTAAAATATCAATTTAATACAAAAAAACATCATCCTTCCTCTGATTTCAGGGAAAGACAATATTTTTTTAAGATATTATACAATTACAGCAGGTTACCAAAAGACCGGGTTCTAAACGGTCAACTTGATTTCAACTGCAGCTGGTTATATTTTTTTCTTAAAGATTATTTCCAGGGCTTCATCATCTAAAATAAAACAGCCGCAGTCCTCAAACCCGTGTTTACGGTGGAAAAATTGTCCCTGTTCATCGGCCAGAGAAGACGTCATCAAAGTTTTAAAATCTTTTTTTTGCATCTCCTTTTTCCAGAAGGAAAGCATCCGGGCTCCGATACCCTGACCACGAAATTCCTCTCTGACAAAAATAAAATTCATAAAAGGGATATCACCCCACAAATAACTAAACCGCAGCCAGGCAATAATTTGATTATCAACAACAGCTTTAATGATCTGTTTGTGTTCCAGCCTCTGCTCCAACAACTCTCTTTTGTTTGCGGAAATATGCTGGTCCTGTTCCAGAAAAAAGTCCAGATCACCCGGCTCAGCATATTTGATATCGGCCATATTTTTCCTCCCCCAACATCATTTTTTACCATTCCAGCTGCCATCCTGTATCTTTTATTTTACCTTCGGATGGGCTTTCACTCCACTGTAATTTTTTACTGTTCCGGATGCCACCTTAATTTAGGACTGCGGGCAGCTTCTGTTTCATCCAGCCGACCAACCACCATATTGTGAGGTGCATTCTGAGCTTTCTGGGGATTGGTCTGTGCTTCCCGGGAAATCTGATTCATAACCTCAACAAAATGATCCAGAGTCTCTTTGCTCTCCGTTTCTGTAGGCTCCACCATAATTGCCTCATCAACAATCAGGGGAAAATACATGGTCGGAGGGTGTATATGAAAATCCAGCAGTCGCTTTGCTATATCAGCTGTAGAAACACCCTGCTCTTTCTGGCGGCTGCCGGAGAGCACAAATTCATGTTTACATATGCGGTCAAAGGGTAAATCATACTCTGTTTTTAATTTTTCTTTTAAGTAATTAGCATTTAATACAGCATCTTCAGCAGCCTGTTCTAAACCTTCGGCTCCTGCCGCCAGTAAATAGGAATAAGCTCTGATAAGAATTCCGAAATTACCGTAAAATGATCTTACTTTCCCGATACTATCCGGACGGTCATTATCCAGAACATATCTCTGCTCATTTTTTTCCACCAGTGGTAGGGGCAGATACCGGGCCAGTTCTTCGGTTACTCCCACCGGACCGGACCCCGGTCCTCCACCACCATGGGGAGTACTGAAAGTTTTGTGCAGATTAAGATGAATAATATCAAACCCCATATCCCCGGGACGAACTTTGCCCATGATGGGATTTAAATTGGCCCCATCATAATACAGCAGGCCCCCTGCCTGGTGTATGATTTCTGCTATTTTTAAAATATCTTCTTCAAACAGTCCCAGAGTATTGGGATTGGTCAGCATAATACCGGCCGTTTTTTCACCGACTAATTCTTTCAGCTGTCCTATATCAACCAGACCCCGCTCATTGGACTCAACCTCCCGGACTTCAAATCCCACCATGGTGGCACTGGCCGGGTTGGTACCATGGGCTGAATCAGGTACAATTATTTCTGTTTTTTGATCACTGACACCTCTATTTTTCAGATCCTTTTTAATAATCATTAAACCCGCAAGCTCCCCCTGGGCTCCGGCAGCCGGCTGCAGGCTAAAGCGTCCCATGCCGGTAATCTCAACCAGCTTCTGTTCCAGTTCATAAAGCAGCTTCAGATTACCCTGAACCATCTTTTGCGGCTGGTGGGGATGAGTTTCACTAAACCCGGAATATTGAGCAGCATCTTCATTAACTTTAGGATTGTACTTCATGGTGCAGGAACCCAGGGGATAAAACCCTGAATCCACACCATAGTTTTTATGGGATAGAGCAGTAAAATGCCTGACCACCTCAACCTCACTAACTTCAGGCAGCTCAGGTTCTTTTTGTCGCAGATGTTTTTCCGGAATAAGGGTTTCGATTTCCATTGTGGAAAGCTCATCTTCCGGCAGTGAACAGCCCTTTTTCCCTTCCCTGCTTTTCTCAAAAATTAACTGGTTTTCTTTACTCATTTTACCGCCTCCAGTAAACTTACCAGTTTTTCAATTTCTTCTATGGTCCTTTTTTCTGTAACCGCCAGCAGTATACTATTCTGTAGTTCAGGATATTCTTTTTGCAGATCAAAACCACCCAGATAATTGTTTTCATGAAGATAGTCATTGAGCTCTGTTTTGTCCTTTTTGGTGGAAACCGCAAACTCTTTGAAAAAGGGACCGGAAAAAGTCATTTTAAAATCTGTTAACTTCTCTATTTTTTGAGCCGTATAATGCGCCTTTTTAGTCGATAGCTCAGCCACCGTCTGGAGACCTTTTTTACCCAGCAAACTAAGATAAACTGTTGCCGCTAAAGCATTTAGAGCCTGGTTGGAACAGATATTGGATGTAGCTCTGGCTCTTCTGATATGCTGCTCACGGGTCTGTAAGGTCATAACAAAACCTCTGTTTCCAGATTTATCCTCGGTTTCTCCAATTACCCGGCCCGGAAGGCGGCGCATATACTGTTCGGCTACGGCAAAAAAGCCAAAATGGGGTCCTCCAAAATTTTGCGGATTACCCAGACTCTGACCTTCTCCAACAACTATATCTGCTCCCAGGTTTCCGGGGGCTTCCAGCAGGCCCAGGGCCACAGGATCAGCAGCTGTAATAAAAACAGCACCGGCCTTTTTAATAGGCCGGGATAGCTCCGACAGATCTTCCAGCAGGCCAAAAAAGTTGGGGTTCTGGATTATAACTCCAGCCGTTCCTTCATCAACCACATCTGCAAGCTCCTGTTTATTGGTTTTTCCATCACAGAGAGGCACCTCAACTAGCTCCAGGTCAGCTGCCTGACAGTATGTTTTAATAACTTTTCTGCTTTCCGGATTAACACTTCGAGAAACAACAATCTGTTTGCGGTTCCGGTTAATACTGGTAGACATCAGGGCTGCTTCAGCAGCAGCACTGGCACCATCATAAACAGAAGCATTGGCTACCTGCAGACCGGTCAGTTCACTAATCATGGTCTGAAATTCAAATATGGCCTGGAGATAACCCTGGCTGATTTCAGCCTGATAGGGAGTATAAGCCGTATAAAATTCAGACCGGGAAATTATGTGGTTAACTACAGAGGGTATATAATGGTCATACACACCGGCCCCCAGAAAAGATATGTACTCCGTTAAATCATGATTTTGGTCACTCAGCTCTTTCATCTTTTTTTTGATATCCAGTTCCGAAAGAGAATCATTCAGCTTAAGTTTATCCTCCAGCAGAATCTCCTCCGGGATATCAGAATACAGCTCTGAGACTGAATTTATACCTATTTCAGCCAAAATATCGTTTCTGTCCTGTTCAGTATGCGGCAGATAGGGCATCATTTTTATTGTGCTCCTTCACAGTAAGATTTATACTCTGCTGCTGACAACAGATTATCCAGCTCACTGTCATCAGTTAATTCCAGAGAAATAATCCAGCTTTCATAAGGCTGATCATTAAGTAATTCCGGACTATCCAGCAGTTCTTCATTTATATCCACTACAGTACCACTAACCGGAGTATACACCTCAGAGACTGCTTTAACAGACTCCACAACTCCAATCTCTTCACTCTGATTAAATCTATCACCCTTCTGGGGCAGTTCAACAAAAACAATATCTCCCAGCTGATCCTGGGCCTCATCGGTAATTCCAATATAAGCCCGATCATCATCTGTTTTTACCCACTCATGATTTCTAGAATAATAAAGATCTTCTTTTACTTCCATAATTAATTCCCCCTGTTATAGAATGGAGTATTAACAATCTCAGCCTGTAATCTGCGTTTTCTGATCTCGATTTCAAGTACAGTACCCACTTCCCGAAACTCACTTTGCACATAACCCAGACCCAGATTTTTATCCAGAGTCGGGGCATAGGAACCACTGGTTATCTCTCCTATCTTTTGATCATTTTTGAATATTTTATAACCCCGGCGGGGAATACCCCGGTCCTTCATTTCCAGTCCCACCAGTACCTCTGATAAATCACTATCATTGATCTCCTGCAGGGCCTCTTTTCCGATAAAATCCTGTTTTTTTAGTACTACAAACCTGCCCAGGCCAGCTGCCAGAGGATTCCTGTTTTCATCAATTTCATGACCGTAAAGTGATAAACAGGCTTCAAATCTCAGGGTATTTCGAGCCCCCAGACCAACCGGCTGAACTCCTTTGTTTTTTCCTTTTTTTAAAATAGCATTCCAGATTCTTTTAATACTGCCTTCTGAATAGATTTCAAATCCATCTTCACCCGTATAACCGGTTCTGGAGACCAGAACCGGTTCTCCGGCAATATCTACCTTATCCTCAAATCTAAAAAATCCTATATCTTCCAGGTTGCAATCGGTTAAACTCTGCAGCACCTCCTGAGACAGGGGACCCTGAAAGGCTAATTTTCCGACCAGAGATGATTGATCGGTAATCCGGCAGCCCTGAACCAGATGGTCTTTTAGCCAGCCGTAATCCTTTTTTGTGTTAACCGCATTTACCACCAGCTGATATTGGTTTTGCCCCAGCCGGTATACCAGCAAATCATCCACAACTCCACCCTCAGGGTTACACATTAAAGTATACTGGATCTGGTTATCATTAATTTTAGATAGATCATTGGTGGTCATATACTGTAAAAAATTAAAACTTTTCTCACCCTCTACTTTGATCTGACCCATGTGTGATATATCAAAAAGACCGGCCCTGTTTCTTACTGTTTGGTGTTCTTCAATCACCCCTTTATATTCTAAAGGCATCTCCCAGCCCCCAAATTCACCCATTTTAGCTCCTAAATCACGATGGGTTTGGTTAAGAGGGCTCTGCAGCAGAGTTTCCGACATTTTGCTGATCCTCCTCAAAAAATATTTTTTTCACAGCAGCAGTGTACTCAAAATTAATTATAACAGAGAACTGCTTGATTTTCTATACTTCCCGCTCAATTAATTTAAAACTCTTCTCATCCAGCTTTCGGCAGTCCGGTACTTCATATTTGTTGCCCTCTGCGTCTTTAAGCACCAGATGATTGGGAGAAGTAAATGATGTCTCACTGCGCCTGGTCATTTCTATGCTCATACTGCCCTTATCTGTTTTGACATACCAGACTGTACCACGATCTCTTTTTATTATATCAATTACTTTTTTAATCTGCGGAATATAATATTTTTTGCCCAGCTCTTCCCGAAGAATCCGGCGGGATTCCTCTTCCAGAGCTGATAACTGTTCAATAATACCCAGCTCTTCTTTTTCATCTTCATCCAGCTGCTCTTTGTCTTTTTTTAGCAGGATATACTTTTCTTTAGCGGAAAAAGGAAAAGCCCGGAGTGCTTTTACATTGTTATATTTATCTCCATTCCGGGTAACCACCAGTTTATTATATTCATTTTTTCTAATTTTAATTTCCTCAGGGTCCAGCAGAGGTAAATATTCTTTTACCAGTTCAGATTCACTCATGGTTTTGCCTCCATATATATTTTTGGTTTGTCTTCAATTTTTTATCAATCCATCTCTTTTCATATCTGATTACCAGATAAAAATTAATTTTTTAATCTTTTTTTAAACTGCCTTCATCTGCCTCTGCATATCATGCAGTTTGGCGTATACTCCCTCTTTATCCAGCAGTTCATCATGGGTGCCCTGCTCCACTATCTCTCCTTCTTTTAGAATAAACAGACGGTCAGCATTTCTTAAAGTGGAGAGCCTGTGGGCAATGGCAAAAGTTGTTCTGCCCTTAATCAGTCTTTCCAGTGCTTCCTGAATCTGAGCTTCTGTCCTGGTGTCCACTGATGAGGTGGCCTCATCCAGAATTAAAAGTTTGGGATCTTTTAAAATTGCCCGGGCTATGGATATTCTCTGACGCTGACCGGTAGAAATCCTTACTCCCCGTTCACCAACTTCACTTTCATAACCATCAGAAAAACCCATTATAAAGTCATGGGCATTGGCCGCCCGGGCGGCGGCAATTACTTCTTTCCGGGAAGCAGCGGGATTACCGTATTTTATATTGCTGGCAATAGTACCGCTGAACAGAAAGGGATCCTGAAGAACAATTCCAATGTGTTTTCGCAGGCTGCGCACCTTTATATCCTCATGACTTTTACCATCTATCAATATTTCACCATCTTCCGGATCATAAAAGCGGCAAATTAAATTAATAAGAGTTGTTTTCCCGGCTCCACTTTCACCGGCCAGACCTATAATCTCACCGGCCTCAACCTTAAAACTCACATTTTTTAGAGCCGGTACACCTTTATCATAACTGAAGGTAATATTTTTAAACTCAATCTCACCCTGAAAATCTTCTAATTCTTCTGCTTCTTCTCTATCTTTTATCTCCGGATTGGTGTCCAGAATCTCAAACACCCGATCGGCAGAGGTTAATATCCTCTGAAAACGGTGGTTGATTCGACAGAGGTCCTGAACCGGGCGGTAAAAACGCATCATATAACCGGTAAAGGCAGTTAAAGTACCTATAGTCAAAGTCCCACCAATAACCCGGAGTCCTCCAAACCACCAGATTAATATCATTCCGATAAAGGTTAAAAACTGCATACTGGGTGAATAAAGAGTCCTCAGCTTCAAAGACTGAATATGACCATTAAAGACTTCCTCGTTTTTATCGTTAAACCTTTTTACCTCTCTTTTTTCCTGGTTAAAGGCTTTAACCACTTCAATACCGGGAATAGTGTCCGCAAGAATACCATTTAGACCGGCATTTCTGCGCCACAGGATACGGTATACCCGATGGAGTTTATCCCTAAAATAAAAAGTTAAGAACACCAGCAGCGGAGCCGGAAGCATAACAATTAAGGCCAGCTGCCAGTTTAACAAAAAGAGAATAGTCACAATCATCACAATGGTCAATATATCCTGACCCACTCTCTGCAGCTGTGAACTTAAAAAAGATTCAATCCTGCTCACATCAGAGGTCACCCTGGTCATTACTCGCCCCGTGGATTTTTTGTTGAAAAAACTGAGGGATAATTTCTGCAGATGTTCATAAACCTGATTTCTCATATCCAGCAAAACTTTCTGGCCCATCCAGTTAATTATATAGGTTCTTACAGCTGACAGAGCACTGCGAATTAAATTAAAAGACAGCATTGTCAGAACCACTATAGCCAGAAGCCGAACCGTTCCAGGGGCCGCAAAATTTAAAAATATTTCGGAAATAATATTGGCCTCTTCATATTCATAACCCACAGCCGGACCCAGGACATCATCAATCAGGGTCCTGTTTAAAAGAGGAGGCAAAAGGCCGATCAATGTGGTTACCCCCAGTAACAAAAAACCAGAAATAAAGGGCAGCAAATAAGGTTTAACATAGGACAGCAGCCTATAAATTACTTCTTTTTGCTCCATACATTCATCACAGACTTTTCTTCGGCTGGAAGATATCTTCTTCCCACACTGGTTACAGGTTTTCACCCTTGACTTTTTCCGGACCACAGCCCGCCTGTTTTCAATAAGATCCTCCTCTGATGGTAAGTCCTTTATTTCTTTTACTCTATCTGCAAACACCTCCAGAAAATCGTCCAGAGGTATTTTTATTTTTTTAGAAGCCCGCATAAATTCCACGGCCCGATCCTTAAGTATAATATTTACAATCTGATTGCCGTCCAGTTCTCTGACTTCAATTGCTTCTATTTCTTCTAAATTCACTTCAATGAAACTGTCTTTTTCAATATTTTCTATATCTCCCACATATATAATCCTTTGATCAGTCAGCACCACCCACTGCTGCTGGTAAAATCCTTCCCGGGTAAGATCACTAATTAAAACATGCTGCAGCTTTTCCTCGTCCCATAGAAAATTATTAATTAAATAATACCGGTTATTTTCCAGATCTTCAGAAGTCAAAAAATATTCAAATTCATTATCATCAAAAGGAACTAACTTTTCATCTTTTTTTTGAGGTCTAAAATATGAAAGGATAAATTTTATAAACTCTCTCATCTTGGTTTATACACTCCCTGTTTTAGTTTTGCTAAACCAATTCCGAAACTCTGTAACTGATAATAAATTTCTTACACTTTTCAGGAATTCAGTTTGTCCAGCAGTCTCTTAAAAGTTTTTTGCTCCTCTTCACTCAGTAAATTCATTTTTCCACGAATATTATTTTTATGTTCGGGTATTAACTCACCGCGCAGTTCAGCACCCGATTCAGTCAATTTAACCAGCCATACTCTTCTGTCATCCTGGGATCTTTCCCGGTATACCCAGCCATTGTCTTCCATTCTATCTATTAATCCGGTTACATTGCTTGCATTACAGTGGATTTTCCGGGCCAGCTGATTAAAGGGTACTCCCTTTTGGTTAAGATGATAGAGGGTGTGAAACTGGGACCAGGTTATATCCTCTTCTTCCTCCAGTTTTTTTCTGAGTTCTGTTTTCAGATTATGATAGGTATGTCGAAGTGTGAAATATAATTTGATGGGAAGAGATGAGCTTTGAGACATATTCTGGATCAACCCCTTTCTTGTTTTAAATAGTTTTTTGTCAGGTAAACTGTTTTTTGCAAAAAACCGAATGAAAAAAGAACGGAACTTATTTGTTTGCATGTTGAATACATCACTGAACTGAATTGATAGGGAATAATAAATAAAACTAATTTTGTGAATTATTTTAGTATATCATTATATATATCATTACATATCATTGAATATTTTAATAGTTCATATCTTAACTATATAGGTATAATATATTTACATCTTTATTATATACAATAAAGCTAATTTTGACAAGTTTTAATA
>SL_8KL_010_SEDDRAFT_10000682_pt1 | contig 29711 bp, 27 predicted proteins | sample SodLakKL_010_SED_4_FD_11160 | JGI IMG/M metagenome (IMG submission 11160) | reverse complement strand
AATTATCTTCCTCAATCATTAGAGCTAATCGCTGCAGCAGGTTTAATTCAGATAGTAGGGGCATCTTTTATTGGGATTTCAGCAGGCACTAATATCAATAAATGGCAGGATCACTTAGGAAGACTCTTTGCGTATATCACATGTTCAATACCTCCATTTGTTTGGGCTATATTTTTACAATTTGTCTTTGCTTACCATTTAGGACTATTTCCCTCAACAGGGGCTCTAAGTGGAGGATATTCAGCTCCGCCAGGGCCAACGGGCTTTATAACAATTGATTCCCTAATTCATGGTAGAATCGGAACTCTTATAAATTATCTCCATCATTTAGTTATGCCTGCTTTAGCTCTATCATTTTTGGGGATGGCCCAAGGAGCAAGAATTTTTAGAACTGGAATGAGTAGAATAAAAGAAAAAGCATACATTAGAATGTCTAGAGCTTATGGCATCTCAAAAAGAAAAACTCAATATAAATATATGCTGAGACCTGGTTGTATTCCCGCTATAACCGTTTTAGGCATGCAAATAGCGATAATGTTAGGAAATGCGTTTTTAGTAGAATGGGTTTTCAGATGGCCGGGATTTTCAAGATTTGCAATCCGTGCACTCTTAGATAGTGATCTTAATGCTGCAGTAGCAATTGTGGTCATAATCGGATTTATGTTCTTTGTATTAAATCTGATTGTAGACATAATAGTGGCTTATATTGATCCTAGAATAAGATATGAGAGGGAATAACTATGGCAGAAGATGACCTAGAAGAAAAGGCAAAGAATATTATAGATAAGAAAGAAGGGTTAACTAAAGGTCCTTCACCACTATTGGATTCATTAAAACGAAGATGGTACAGATTTAAATTGAATCCTTTGTCACTTTTAGGCCTCTCTATAGCGATTATAACTATATTTTTAGCAATATTTGGGGAACACGTTGCACCACATCCTGAACATGGTTGGTACTACCATAACTATCCAGCACGTTTTACAGAACCTTTTGAAACTCTAACCTATCCATTAGGAACCGATGATTATGGAAGGTGTATCTTATCTCGAATAATTTTAGGTTTCCGTTATTCAGTAAGGATGGCTGCCGTGGTTTTAGGTCTAACCCTTCCTGTAGGAGTTACATCTGGTCTCGTAGCTGGTTATCATCGAAACACTTGGGTGGATACTCTGATAATGCGATTTTCAGATGTTTTCGTTGCCGTACCTCCATTGGTTTTAGCTTTGAGCATTACTGGAATTTTAGAGCCAACCGCTGAAAACGCGATGATTGCGGTATCTCTTGGATGGTGGCCATGGTATGCTAGGATTACTTATAATAATGTATCCTCACTTGTGAATGAGGAATTTATTAAAGCCTCGCAAATTATGGGGGCTAATAAGTTCCATATTATGTTTAAGAATTTATTACCTAATGCCTTGGGTCCAATTCTTACTAAAGCATCATTAGATGTAGGGTTGGTAATATTAATAGGAGCATCATTAAGTTTCGTAGGATTAGGAGCTCAGGCACCTACACCTGATCTCGGAACAATGGTAGCAGCAGGTATAACATGGTTTCCAAGTCGTTGGTGGCCTGTAATTTTACCTTCTCTAGCGATTTCTTTTATAATTTTGGGTTTCAATCTTTTAGGAGACGGAATTCAAGAAGCTTTTGAGGAGGCACATTGATGTCAGATAAAATATTAGAAATAAAAAACCTTAATGCAGGGTATGAAACGTACCGAGGTGTTTCTCATGTACTCAAAAATTTTAATTTAGAGGTAGAAAAAGGGGAAAAAATAGGCGTTATAGGAGAATCTGGTTGCGGAAAAACAACTACAATGCAGTCAGTGAATCAAATCTTACCAAGTAATGCCGTGATTAAAGGTGGGGAAATCAATTTTAAAGGTGAAAATGTACTGAAAATGAAGGAAAAAGAATTGATGAAATTGAGAAAAAAAGGAGTGAATATGATTCCTCAAGATCCAAGTGCCTCTTTAAATCCTCTATATAAAGTGGAAACACAGCTAAGAGATGTGTTAGAAATATCTACTGAAGACGGAACCTCTTATTATAATCCATTTATGAATTTATTTAAAAGTAAATTTAAAAATTTAAAAAACGACGGGAGAAAAGATAAAGATTATTACAGAGAAAAAAGTCTAAAATTACTAGAAGACGTAAAACTATCAGATCCAGAAAGGGTTTTGGATAGCTATCCCTTCCAACTTAGTGGAGGTATGAAGCAACGTGTCTGTATAGCAATGAGTTTAGCATCCCTAAAGGATTTATTGATAGCTGATGAACCAACTACAAATTTAGATGTTACTATTCAACATCAAGTTTTAAACCTAATTAAAAATCTTTTAGACAAAGAAAATCTTTCGGCGATTTTGGTTTCGCAAGCTTTGGGAGCAGTGAAAAAATTTGTTGATAAAATATATGTGGTATACGGTGGTTCTGTTGTAGAAGTGGGTACAACTGAAACAATATTTGATGATGCATTTCATCCGTATACGCAGGGACTTATAGAATGTATGCCTAAATTGACTGGGGGAGGTTTCTCAGAAGGTATAGCAGGACAAACACCAGAATACGTAAACCCTCCTACTGGATGTAGGTTTTATCCAAGATGTCCGAATTCTTCTAACGAGTGCAAAAATAATACTCCAAGTCTTATAGAAGTTGAAAAAAATCATTTCGTGGCATGTGAGGGGGCATAAATATGGAAGATAATATGCTAAAAGTGAAAAATTTAAAAAAGTACTTTGAAACCGATAGTGGTATAGTAAAAGCTGTTGATGATATATCATTTAAAATAAAATCAAACGAAGTATTTGGATTAGTTGGGGAGTCTGGCTCTGGAAAAAGTACTACAGGAAAAATTTTAATGGGAATTCATTCTCCAACTAAGGGTGAAATATTATTTAAAGGAAAAGACATATCCACTCCGACTAGGGAGAGGTCTCTCTCAATAAAAAAAGATATGAATATGGTTTTTCAGGATCCAGGAGGTTCATTAGATCCTACGAGTACAGTTTTTGATATAGTTAGCTTACCTCTTAAAATACACGGTTTGGTAAAAAATAAAAAGGAAACTGTAAAAAGAGTTTATAAATTATTGGAAAGTGTAGATTTAGATCCAGATCGATTTATGTATAGAAGACCTAACGATCTAGGGCAAGGAGAAAAACAAGCAGTCGCTATAGCTCGTGCGATCGCTACTGAGCCTTCATTCGTGGTTTTAGATGAACCAACTTCTGCTCTAGATGTTTCTATTCAGGCAAAAATAATGAACATTTTGATCGAACTGCAAGATGAATATGATATGACTTATCTTTTTATAACCCATGATTTAGGATTGATGAGAAATATTGCAACACGGGTTGCAATAATGTATTTAGGAGAATTTATGGAATTAGCTGATACACATATATTCTTTGAAGAACCTTTGCATCCGTATACAAAATTACTTTTGAGTTCATTTCCGACTACTACCGAAGAAGAAGAAAAATTAAAGCCGGACATGGAAGTGAAAGGTGAAATTCCTAGTGCGATTAACATACCATCTGGTTGTAAATTCCATACTAGATGCCCTTTTTCTGAGAACATATGTAAAAAAGAAAAACCTAAATTAATTGAAAAAAAGAATGACCATTATGTAGCTTGTCATATTGTTAACTAATAAAATATTTAAGGTAATGAATAACTCGTTATTATATAAATAGGCCTCAAAAAGCTAACTAAGAAGTTATTAAGACTGAACTGAATATAATTTAAAATAAGACTTAAGTGGGTGTCTCTTGAAACGGTTACAAATAGTGATATTCTTTGGGGGGAAATTTATCTCAAATATTACAAAACTTTAAAAACCATAATAGGTACGTGATTTATCCTATTTTTATCTATGCTATTTCATTGCCTCTTACTTTTGTTCTATTATACATAAACCCTTGCTTATTTTATTTTTCTTTTTTCTAGCTTTGCTCTTTTAATCCCTTATCCGTTATTTGAAAGAAATTTTAAGACCCTTATAATAATAGGATTAACTGCCTTGATAATTTTAGGATTTACTTTAACTACTTATCAGGTCGAAAGTATATACATGAGGCGAGACCCTGACGAGTTATCTTCCCAGCATCTTTCTCAGGAAATGATATATAAAGTAGATGGTTAGGTAAATGAGGAATTTATATTCAAAGTCATAGCGACGAATGAAGCCTAAGAGGATCTTATCCAAGAGGACAATAATACGGTTAAGGTAATACTTACCTGATATATAGAAGATGGAAAGGATGTTAGAGATTACGAGATGAGTTTTCAGGAAGAAGTCGATGATTTAGGGAAAATTGAAAAATTATAGTGAGTTTGAAAAACAACTTAGTAGAAAAACCTTTCTTGAAGATTCACTAAGTTTTATCAATATTTTTAAATCTGTAGAAATCAGAAGAATCCCACTCTTCGACAAAACTCGATTTTATCGTTAGTTGGAAGTTTTCTTTCCGACGTCCACTCGAAACAATTTCTACTGGAAAATTGCAAATTTTCTATCGATCTTAAGAATTTTCAGAGAAAATTCTAAAATATCTCGAGATATGGAAGTAGATAAATGAATATAGGCCTCATTATGGGATGGATTATTCTGTATCTACAAGAATCCGCCGATTCCTTCAAATAAATAAAAAAGAAATGAAATGTAAATTAGAGTACCCCGAGAACTAAAACAAGAAATAAAATTATTTTCGTAGAGAGTAATTTTCTTTTAAGGATAGAAGAATGATAATCCTGCTTATTACAATGATGGCCGCATAATGCCTGTGTAGAAACAGCTCAACATGGACTAGATTCGTTTGTAAGTATGTATTATTTTACGTGATGATTAAGTTGACATCTTTAGAAAAACGATAGTAATCAATATTTATCCCCTTCTTTATGGGATGAAGAGGTCATTACAGATGGGAAAGTACGTCGCTCTAATCGGAGAAGAATATCGTATGGCTATCAATAGCCTTTGGGCAGTATTGAAGCATGAAAGGTTTGAACCAGAAGAACTCTTCCTAGTCTTCGATTGTGAAAAAGAATCTTCAGATAGGTTGAAAGATGATCTAAAGATAATTCTAAAAAACTATGATATTGACTCTTCAATAGAATTAAATAATTTTTCTGATATCAAAGATGTCAGACAATTGATAGTGGATCAGTCTTCTGATCAAAACAATAAAATCGCTTTAGATATTAGCGCTGCCTCTAAATACACTACCGCTAAGCTACTCATGGATAAAGGATCAGAGTTTTTCGATCATATTTTTCACCTAAAAGTCGATAGCGAGGAGGAGAAAACAAAACCTTTGTCTGTGATTGAAAAGGACCGAGTAAAATTACTAGATTTGAAATCAGAACATTCGGGTGAGATATGATGGAAGAGATATTCAGCAAAAAAGAACTGATGATGTTTTTGAACCAGATTCGTGAGGAAGATCTGTCTAAATTCGAGATAATCGAACCCTATTTTGAAAATAGACTTTTGAAGATAGAGATAAAGGAGGAAGGGTTTGAGGTAGAATTGACGGGTAAAAATGACTTTGAAATGCCAATATCAAAAGATGAGTATTGGGACAAAGATGAGATTCCAGGTTTTCAAGAATACAAAGAAGGTTTGATCTCTTCTGGATTTGTGGAGTATGAAAACTGGGATGATTTTAAAAAATGGGCTAGATCTCTTTACCAGAGTGAAAAAGATCCAGGTCTTTCCAGCGAATCCGTATTTTTGACAATAGATACGAACCTGGCCTATTATAGATTCATATCTAGAAAGTTCCCGTTAGAATATGAGGATATAACGATACAGGCCAAGGATTTTGATTATCTCTTGAGTTCGATAGTAGAAAGTGAGATAGATCATCATATAAAAAACAAATACGGTGATTCAGACCTCAAGATGATGGGGATTCACACCAAGATTGGTGATATAAGGTACGAATTCCGCAATCGCGGTACATTAGAGACTAGAAAATCTAAATTCGCTACCGAGGAACTAAACTACCTTAGAGGAGAACTCAACTCTGCTAGGGTGAAAAGAAAAGGTTCAAAGACGGACTCTGAGAGAAACGACATATTGATAGTGGAGTCTTTAGAAGATTTCTGCTGGGAGAAGAACATAGATGTCGCTTTGATATCTACAGATAGGAACATGGGAAATCATGCTGAAAATGCGGAGATAGCTTTCTTCATTCTAGAGATGCCTCACAGCATACCAAAAAAGAAAATAGTCGACTCCGATATAATTTTGAATCTTCTTCACGATTTGGCTCTGATGTTCGGTGTGATAAAAATACCGGAACTTAGTACCGCTCTGTTTGGAATATGGGGCGGAAAAAAAGACGAGCATTACAGAAAAGAGTGCGTGAAAGCGTGGGTAAACCCGGGCTCTCCGATAGAGTCTCGACTGAAAAGAGAGAAGAAAATTTTAGATTCATTGAGAAGTTTTTAGCGCTATCAATCATGAAAAATACCATCTAGGGCCTTCTTCTGTATCTTCCAAGTTCACTCCTTTCTTCTTCAGCTTATCTCTGATACCGTCGGCCAATTCGTACTCTCCTTTTTCTCTGAGTTCTTCCCTCATTTCGATCAACAGTTCGATATAGTCCTCAGCATCTCTATCTTCACTTTTTGGAGTTTCTTCCTCCAATTTTAGTCCTAACACTTTCCCGAGTTCTTTCAAAGTAGTTACGGCTTCTTCAAGTATTGTTTTTTTACTGTCCAACTTTTTGTTTATTCTTTTGCTGAACTCTATCAGCTTACTCATAGCGAGTGGAGTGTTCAAATCGTCGTCCATAGCTTTTTCAAATTCTTGTTTTATCCAATTTATATCATCTTTCAGCTCAGTTCGTTCTCCTCCTTCAGATGATTCAGCTTTTCTGATAGTCTTGTAAAATCTTTCTAATTTCTTTTCACTCTCCTCTAACGATTCGAAACTAAAATCACTCTGAGAGCGGTAATGGATGCTAGCGAAAAAAGTTCTGATAATCTCTCCATCAAATTTTTCCAATAAATCAGAGATGGTGTAAAAGTTTCCCTTGCTCTTAGACATCTTTTCTCCTTCGACTGTGATATGTTCGCTGTGCAGCCAATAATTCACTGGTTCCTCTCTCATATTTTCCATCGCCATGTTCTGAGCTCTCTCGTTCGGATGATGTGGAAAGATATGATCTACTCCGCCAGAGTGGATATCGAATTTTTTTCCCAGGTATTTTGCACCCATAACACTACATTCAAGATGCCATCCAGGGTATCCTCTGCTCCAAGGGGACGGCCACTTCATGATATGTTCTGGATCTGCCTTTATCCACAATGCAAAATCATGAGGTGAACGTTTCTCTTTCAACTCTTCTTCTGAGACTCTACCACCTGCTCCAGTCTCAAGAGATTCTAGAGTTCTGCCGCCTAATTTAGGATAATCATGGTCTTCGTGGAACTTTTTCACATCAAAATAAACGGTTCCGTTCTCTTCGTAGGCGTAACCGTTCTCAATGATCTTTTTTACAGCCTCTATCATCTCTATCATGTGTCCTGTAGCTCTTGGATTCACGTTATGCCTTTTCATGTTCAACGCGTCCATCTCTCTGTACCATTTTCTCACCTGTTCAGTCACGAGTTCCATAGGCTCAAGTTTTCTCTCTTTTGCGGCTTTCTCTACTTTGTCCTCTCCTTCATCCGCGTCATCAGTCAGATGGCCTACATCGGTTATATTCATCACGTGAAACACATCGAAACCTTTCCATTCGAGATATCGATGTAAAATATCCCATGCGGCGTAAGTTTTTGCATTACCTACGTGCATGTCGTCATAGATGGTTTGACCGCAGGAATACATCCTGACCAGATCATCTTCGATCGGCTCGAACTTCTCTTTTTGATTGGTCAAAGTGTTGTAAAGTTTTAGCGTCATATAATATGAGGATTCAGATGAAAATATTTCAAACTTGTGTTTCTCAGTTCACAATAACGGATATTCTCTTAAAGTCTCTAAATCGTTACTATAACAATCTCTGATATCGTCCCATCCCAGTCTCAACATCACGAGTCTTTCCAGACCGAGTCCCCATGCTATGACTGGTTCTTCGATGCCATGTGGTTCTAAAACTTCTCTTCTAAATAAACCAGCGCCTCCCATCTCTAGATAGTCATCTTTCCATTTAGCAAATACTTCAAGACTGGGTTCGGTAAAAGGAAAATATCCTGGTCTGACCTTGATATCTTTAAATCCCATCTTCTCATAAAACTTCTTCATCATGCCTATCAGCATGTTCAGGCTCGCGTTTTCCTCCATCACTATTCCTTCGATTTGTACGAATTCAGGTGTGTGTGTAGCATCGGCCTTTTCACTCCTGAAATTCCAGTCAACAGAAAACGCTTTAACTGGAGGATCAGTATGTTCAGAGAGGTGTTTGATACTCGCTACTGTGGTATGTGTTCTGAGGACAGCCTTTTTCCCTTCCTCTTCACTCCACTCGTACTGCCATCCCTCAGATCGTGTATCTCCGCCGTTTTGATGAACTTCTTTGACCGCCTCGATCGTCTCCTCGTCTCCACTGATATCTAATTTCTTTGGATTCTTCATATAGAACGTATCCTGCATATCTCTAGCGGGATGATCTTGAGGTATGAATAAAGCGTCCATATTCCAAAAGGTAGGTTGAATGAAATCGTACTTTATCTCTTTGAACCCCATCTCTATGAAAACTTTTCTCACCTTTTCCATCTCTCTCTTGATCGGATGTCTTTTTCCACCGTATTCTTTAGGCGCATAAGCTTTCACGTCATAGGGTCTTATCCTCGCTTTCTTCCATGCCCCTGTTCTCAAAATTTCAGGAGTCAATTGATTGATCTGAGTCTTCAATTCAATACCTTTTTCTAGTTCCTTACGTCCTTTTTCGGTCACTCTGACCGTTCTACTCACTTCTCTCTTTTTTTCCAATATCTCTTTTCTTGACATCAGATTGTTTACCGTATATCTATCAACTTCATCTTCAGATAACCGTTCTTCTTTACCCAATCGTCTCAGTAGCTTCTCGTCTTTTCCTTTTTCCTTCAATGCCTTTCTTCCTTTTTTTGTTATCTGGAGATATGATTCGCCTTCTTCTTTTACTATCTCAGCCCACTTTTTGTCCTTAAGCCATCCCAATGCGATACCGACTTTGTTTTTATTCAAGTCGCTCTCTTCCTGAAGTTCTTCAACACTGCATTTTCCTCCCTTTTTGTCTAAGAACTTCAAAGCTTTCCTCTCTGGAAGATCTTTTTTTGCAAGGCTCTTCTTGGCTAGAGAATAATAATGAGTAACATCTTCTTCCACTTCTACCATATCTTTTGAATTCAACCAAGAAACGGCGTTCATGACTTTGACTTTTTCATCAAAATCTCCTTTTTCAACGATTTCCTCTGGAGAAGCTTCTCCATTTAGTTCCTCAAGAGCTAGCAAAGTTTTCTTTTCTAAGTAGCTGAGTTCGCCAGAGGTGTCTTCATTTCTGATTTCTTCAGGATTTTCTGACATCTTAAACATCCGAAGGACAACCGCATAAATATATGTTTTTGTCAATTCAGCTTTCAAGTACATTGAAGAGATTTCTAAATCGTGAAAAATGTCTCGACAACATCATTTTTCTTTTCGAGATGAATTTTTATCTGTTAAAAAAGCTATAATAGAGGGTATCGTTACAGAACCGAAGACCACTAAAAATATAATAGCCAGTGCTAATATAGGTGAGTATACATCTCCGATAGGTTCGGGTTCTACCCATATCTCTTTTGACATCTCATCTAGTGGGGCCCGTTCGTTCGAATCGGTTGTTTCTACACTCAAAAATGCAGTGATAGTCTGCCTTCCACCTACTGTTTTCCATTCAAAATCGAAGGTAGAATTTGTTTTTGGTTCCATTGATATCTTTCTCTCTGTTATATTTTCCTCAAACCTTATCAGAGTTAAAGTCAGATTTTGGATAGGGATTTCTTCATTAGGAATAGGAAAAGATTCGTTATTACTCACATTAACAGAGATTGTAATATTATCTCCTTCTTTAGGCTCGCTTTTCGAGAAAGTCAGATTAGTGATTGTTAGATCGAAATCATCGAACGGGGTCTGTTGATTTGTACTATTCAAATATGCACTTGCTGAATTATTAGTCACTGTTGAAAATAGGATGATCACTATCACTAAAATAATCAAACCCCTCATATTTCCTCTCCAACTCATCATTCCATCCTCCTTCGGTTGGATATGAATACAGATAGGAAGAACAAAACTACAGTATAAACTACCATGATGGTTATCCCCTGATAGAAATCGGGTGAAAACTGCCCTGGTTGTCCTCCAGGTCCTCCTCCAATTGGAGTTGCGCCAACAAAAACGCCTGTTATCAAACCTTCAGTGTAAGTCAAAATGTACCAGGGCTCAACTTCCACTAAAAATTGCAGAACGCTGCTCACTATAGGGAGGATCATCATGAGGGAGAAGAATCCTAATAGTGTAGAGGTTATCTTTCTTTTCAATATACTGCTGAAGAAGAAGATTAAACTGACAGCGCTGCTGGTATAGACAAGTGCGATAAAGAAAGACTTGAAAAATTCTAGACTTATACCTTCAGTTCCATATATCCCTATGATTTCCAAAGAGGTTGTCAAGTAATATATCGTAACTACGGTTAAAGTGGGCAAAAGAGCTCCGATATACTTTCCTATAAAGATAGTGGTGTGTCTTTGAGGTGTTGAGAATAATAAGAGGCCGGTCTTCTCTTCAAATTCTCCTACTACGGCATCACCAGCAAACAGAGATCCAGAAATTATTATCAGTAGATTGACAAAACTAAGATTTAAGTTCGCAAATTCCTCCGCAGTCTCTGGAAAGCTCGCCCATATCCTCGGAACTATGTAGAAAATCAGCGGAAGTCCTATCGCCAAGGCAAATGAGATGACCATCCTCTTCATCCTGAAGTGCTTTTTTAATTCGAATGAAACTGTGAGACATGTATTTTTCATGTCTTCAAGGATGTCCTCTTTTATGGATTTCATCTTGCATCACCTTTTTTTCCTACTAGTGAAACGTAAAAGTCCTCAAGATCGGACTTTTTTGGACTGTAAGAGATCACGTCGAGACCTTCATCTATGACTTTTTTGAGTATCTCGGCCGTAGAAGCTGGATTTCCTTCATTCTTTATGATCCTGATCTTATTCTGATTTATCTTAGTCACTTCATCTATAACGGGAATCTTTCTCACTTTCTGTAAATCGGATTCAGTTAGATTATCCAAGAACTCGACTTCGATAACCCTATACTGTTTCATGATCTGATCTATCCTTTCTACTGAATCTCTCTCGATCATCTCTCCATCATATAAGAAGATGACAGAATCACAGACTTTACTAACTTCGTCGAGTAGATGTGAACTGAGAAAGACGGTTACGTCTTTCTTTTGAAAGCTCTTGATAAGCTCTCTTATCTCCCTTATACCCTCAGGATCTAAACCTAAAACCGGTTCGTCTAAGATCAGTATCGATGGTTCATGGAAAATAGATTTTCCTATAGCCAACCTTCTTTCCATGCCCGTGCTGAAAGACTCAATCTTCGAATATCTCCAATCCGATAGATTCACTAGCTCTAACACATCTTCTATACGTCTTTCTATTTTTTCCTTCGACATACGATAAACCTTGCCAAAATAAGTTAGTATCTCATCAGGGGTCAAATAGCCGTAAACTCCAGGAACTCCGATGAGTGATCCTACATCTTTTAGCGCTTCCTTCGGGTATCTATTCACGTCTATACCATTTATACAGGCTCTTCCTGAGGTGGGCTCGATCAGGTTAGTCAATATCTTTATAGTGGTTGTTTTACCAGCACCGTTAGGCCCTAAATAACCAACGACTTCTCCCCTTTCTATCTCGAAAGAAACATTGTCGACTGCGGTAACATCCTCCCCGAATTTTTTAACTAAATTTTCAGTCCTTATTATGCAATCATCGTCCATAATTAACTCCTATGAAGTGTTTCTATTCTTTCCTCAATCCAATTCTCCAACGACTTTTTCTACCCTCTCTATGATCTCTCCACTTTTTATTAACTCTTTAACTTTCTGTATATCTTGAGTGAGAGAACGGTCTTTTTCTAAAGGTTCAACGTGTTCTCTGATATTTTCATAAGCGGCTTGGACACCTTTTCCTGGAGTTTTATCATGATACTCGAGACCTTGAGCTGCAGACATCAATTCTATAGCTACAACGTTTTCTACATTCTCCAGAACTTCCTTTGCCTGTCTTGCTGATATACTCCCCATACTGACGTGATCTTCTTGACCCGCTGAAGTAGGTATAGAATCAACGCTCGCGGGATGAGACAACACTTTATTCTCCGAGACGAGAGATGCTGCGGTGTACTGGGCTATCATGAAACCTGAATTCAACCCTTCATCTTGAGCAAGGAATCTCGGAAGTCCGCTCTCTGCTTCATACATCAATTTGTCTGTGGTTCTCTCAGAGATATCTCCTACTTCTGCCACAGCAGAAGCGAAAAAGTCAAGAGCTAAAGCTATAGGCTGGCCGTGAAAGTTTCCACCAGATATAACATCTCCATCCGGAAAGACAAGTGGGTTATCATTAGCGGAGTTCATCTCCGTCACCAGTACCTCTTGCACGTACGCTAAGGCATCTTTTGTAGCGCCATAAACCTGAGGCATACATCTCAGAGTGTAAGGGTCTTGTACTTTCTCACAGTCCTTATGGGATTCGATTATCTCGCTTTCAGAAGTGATCTTTCGAAGATTCTTTGCACATTCAATTTGGCCAGAATGTGGTCTTATCTGATGTATACGGCTGTCGAAAACTGCGTCGGTACCTTTCAAAGCTTCTAAACTCATGGCACCTGCTATCTGGGCCCCTTTCAGCAGTCTTTTCCCGTCATGAAGCGCTAGAGCTCCGATAGCTGTCATGATCTGCGTTCCATTGACAAGAGCGAGCCCCTCTTTTGCCTTCAATTCAACAGGGTGTAAATCGGCTCTTTCTAACGCTTCTTTACCGGAAAATTTTTCTCCCTCATAGAAGGCTTCACCTTCACCCATCAATACTAGACTCATATGAGCAAGAGGAGCTAGATCTCCTGAAGCACCGACACTTCCTTGGCAAGGTATAACTGGATGAACTCCTTCGTTCAACATTTCTACTAAAAGTTCGATCACTCTCATCCTGATCCCGCTGTAGCCCTTAACAAGGGTATTAGCTCTCAGCAGCATGGTCGCTCTGACTACGTCTTCGGCTAGAGGATCTCCTACTCCGCTTGCGTGACTTCTGACCAAGTTTTTCTGGAGCTCCTCTGTTTTTTCTTTCTCTATCTTGACATTAGCTAAATCTCCAAAACCCGTGTTAATTCCGTAAACGTCTTCATCCTCTTCAAGTTTGTTTTCGACCACTTTTCTGGATCTTTGGACTTTATCTTCACATACAGATGCTAATTCTACTTTTTCATTATGGCATGAGACTTTGTGAACGTCTTCGATTGATAGGTTTTCTCCATCTATATATACTGTCATTTTATCACCTTATTCTAAAGTAACGCCTTTTTGGCCTTGGTAATTACCAGATCTGTCAGAGTATTTTTTTTCGCTTTCTTCGCTCAATAGATGAAAAACTAATTGAGCAAAAGTATCACCTATCGGGATCTCAACTTCTTGATAAGAATTGAAAGCGCTCAAAGTCAGAGTGCCTTCGAAACCGGCATCGATCATACCGAAAGAAGATATAACTCCTTGTCTAGCCCATGTAGTTCTTATCCATAGTTCGCCGGCGATATTAGAGGGAAACACTACGTACTCTTTTGTAGAGGCAGCGAACCAGGTATCCTCAGGCACGACCGCATTACCTTTACTTTGGGGCTTTCTTTCTTCAACCACGACTTCTTCTATTGTGAGATCATATCCATTAGGAGTTAGGTTATCTTCTTTGAATTCTTTGATAACCAATTCGCCTTCATCCATCAGATCTTTGATCTGAGAATCTGAGAGTATCATCTTATCTAGACCATCTTGTTTGTATCTTACACATCTACAATTATTTAGGATTTAGGCGTCTCGGAGAAAAATTAGTTATATCCTTTTCAAAATCATGGGTTCATGGCCCAAAAGTCAAAGGTAGAAGCAAAAAATTTCTCCGTTTTGCTGATAGCAGTAGTCATGTGGGGCTCTACCTTCCCTGCTATAAAGATAGCTTTAGGAGATATAGAGCCTATCACACTGGGCCTTTTCAGAGCCATATTTGGTTTTCTACCGATAGCGGTCTTCACTTTATGGAAGTTCGGTTGGAAGACTGCTTTAAGACCTGCAAGAAATGATTTTTTGATCCTTGTAGGGATAGCTCTTACTCAATTTTATCTTCCACTGGTATCTCAGAACGTCGGTATGACCTTGATGGATCAGGAAACTGCGGCCTCTATGAGTTCTCTTCTTCAAGCTACTGCTCCGATATTTACGATATTTTTATCAGCTATATTTTTAGGGGAATATATAGGTATGAAAAAAGCAGCTGGTACGGCTATCGCTCTTTCCGGTACCGTCTTGTTGGTAACTAGAGGAGGAGTGGTTTTCCGCGGAGCGCCCTTGATAGGCAATCTAATGCTTTTAGGTAGTGCGGTCTTTTACGCAGTTTCTGGACTTCTCGTTAAAAAAGCTCTTGGCAGTTATAATCCTTTGAGAATACTGTCTGTTTCTCTCTTCGTTTCCGTGATACTCTTTCTTCCGACCACTTTTTTCTTAGAGGATACGACACACATTGTTGGAATTTCCAGCAGTTCATGGCTCTTGGCTATTTATTTGGGCCTTTTTGCTAATGGAATAGTTTTGATTCTTTGGTATTATGTTCTTCGGACTAAAGAACTCTCTAAACAGATATTGTTTGTTTATCTCATCCCGTTTTTTGGTATCATCTTCTCATATCTTTTTGCAGATGAAATAATAACTATACGTACCTTTATCTTTGGAGCAGTGATATTGATCGGTATCACTATAGCGCAGTATGAGAAAAAAGTAGATCAGAAGCAAAGATAGAATGAACTTCGGACGACCAGAAGAAATATATAATTTATTGTGGCTAAACTTTACCCGTTGAGACGATGAATAAAAATGAAAAATTTGGAATTCTATTTTTGGTTCTAAGCAATTTACTGCTGATTTTTTCCATCCAGGTGTACTTACTATCTGAGACTATTTATGGAAATCCTATTGATGAGCATTCGATGTGGATCAGAAGCTTGGTCGACTTGAATCCTGCTTTTTTCGGTTGGGGAATTTTGGTTTTTTTCTTTGGGGCCTACATGTTGTTTTCAAAAAGAAAATGGAGAGGCGGGAAAGAAGAGAGTTAGCGATATATGAGGAGAGTTCTCCAGAACTATTAGAGGTTTGTTTGGTCTAGATGATCATTAAAAGAATTTTTTAACGATTATAGATGATGATCTAATGAATCTGTAACTTTAGCCATAAGCTATCCTTTCCCCAAAATACTATATAACTAAATATTTTAGACCTTTTTGATTTATTCAAAATAAGTGAAAACAAATGATCCAGTGGTTACAATCGAAGCTCGTGTTGATATTAGCCGGGATAATCTTGATATCTTCGGTGACCGCAGTTTTCCATTATCAGTTGGACTCGATGGAAAGAGAGGAGTTGGAGAATCGCTCTAGAAAGATATCTAGAGTCATACAAACGATGGAAAAAACAGAAGTAGATGAGATGAGACAGACGATCACTTTTGATGAGACTTCTGAAGGCATCTATCTATCACCACAGATCCGAGGTGATCTATACACCATCGAGATACGAACAGATTTTGTAAGAATAGAAAGAGACAGCGAATCTATTGGTAGAGGGTATACAGGCAAATATCCATCTTTGGGATCCCAGTGAGATGAACAACTCAGGAGAGTTAGATGAAGGTGAAAGCAGGTGGAGAGATTCTCAGACCCCACCTTTAAAGATCCGGGCAGGACAAAGAGAAATAGAATTACTTAAGCTCGAACTTCGAGTCGATGATTCAACTCGTTCACACATATTCATCTCTAAGGGGGACACAATTTGAAGACACTTGATGGACTAAGAAATGACGATAGGGGAATTATGGTTTTTGCGATGTTGGGCATCGTGATCATACTCGTTTCCATTTTTGCTGGAGCATATTTTGCTGGTATAAGGTCTGAGAGACAGAGAGATATCATCGATCTTGCTGAACTGAAGGAACTTGAAAGAAAGATAGAAAAGGTTGAAAGAGAGTTAGAAAACGTTGCTCAAGAAGCGGGATATCTAGCGATAGAGTCAGTAAAAGAAAACGTCGAAAGAGATCATACTATCCAGGATTTGAAAAGAAGAGTGGGTAAAAGAACGACGGAAATATTTGAAAGAGATTTTGAGGAGCGATACTCTAAGACCATTCAAAGCGGTAACTTGAACCTCGACTTTCATTTGAGACCGATAAAGGAAAATCAAACCGATGTAGAATTTGTTTCTCTATTTCTTAAAGAAGAGGGAGTCGATGAAGAAAATTGGTCTGAAATACCAGGTTTTTTCGAAATAAAGAGAAAAGTCCATGCGAATATCGAAAATTCACGGACCGACAGCTTTTCTACCAGAAAGATAGAGATACAGCGGGAAGTGAAAACCGACTTTTTCATACTTGCTGAAAGGATGAGAAATTTTGATCCTATCGAAGTGAGGAAGATGATCGATTGTATGGTATCTAGTTATCTGAATATCAAAGCATATGATTTAGCTTTGAAAGGAGAAATCGGATTTAAAGATTCGTTTGTCGAAACTTTTGATACTGGATGGTTAGAGGAATACGAACGAGGTGGTTTTGATAGCGGCGAAAAAAGAGAAAACATTTGGGAAAAAAATTCTGATGATTTCGTGGAACACTACATACGAGACGAGGGAAGATTATCTAGAAACTCTTTGATATCAGAAGAGGAATTCATCTACATATCTAAATTAGCTTTGATGCTGGAACAGATCAGAGCTTTCGGTTCCTATGATGAGGAACTTTTAGAGGAAATTTCTGAATACTTTGAATCAGAAGATAAAACAGTTTTGAACCTTATAGGTGAAGGTCGTGATAACAAAGTCAATCTACAGGGTCTCGTAATTAGCCTGTTTCAGGAGAAGGACCTGCTTTCGGATGAATTTTTTCTACCTGACCTGTTTTTGAATAGGATCATTGATGATGGAATTCTAAGCGTAGTTAGAAATAACGACGAGATGGTAGACTCTTCATTTTGGATGATGAATGACCTTGTAAAAGGAAAGATCGATGGCCAAGAAACTTGGAGATTTCAAGAATTCCCTGTAAATATAGAGCGTGTTAGTGAACTTGATCCCGAAAAGAGTTATTTAAGAGTCGTGTTCAGTCTATATTCCAATGCGATGAACGAAGTTTTGAAGAGTTTTAAGGTGAATTCAGAGCAGGTGGAGGAATTCGTTAAAGAAGAGATAAAAAGTATAGAACCACTGTCTTGGATGGATGATGTGAGTATAATAGGAGAAAAAGGAACGGATCAGGTCATCGATTCTATACTTCATCTTGCTAAGAATCTTTCGATGTCTTTTGGATTTGATGAGGGATCTTACGATAAGACAGCCTCACCCTTCTTTTACATGTACTTTCTCAATAATTGGGGATTCGATGAAGAACCATCGAGAGGAAAAATTTCTGCAGAAGAGATAGACCATCTTGGTATCCATTTAGGAGTTCAAGATAAAGTCAAAGGAGAACTACGGAGTAGAATCCAAAGTTTAGAAAATTCTGCTCAAGATATTTATGATGAGATTATCAGGAGTAAAAATAGGTACAATGAAACCGATTGGTATGAAGCTACTCATGACCAAAATAAAGTCTGGGAGAAAATTAACAAAACTCTTGAGCCTTTACAGGGCTTAAAGAAAAATCGACTTTTTGATGAGAATAACAGTCCCTATATCAGTCAAAACTTAGAGAAGTATCATGACGAATTGGAAGAAAGTATCGAAGCTGTAGAAGAGAATAAATTAGTTTTAAATCAAGAGGCTGAAGAATATACGGAAAACATACTTGAGATGCTTGAAGAATTCCCCGGTACAAAATGGCGATCCGAGACATATGAGTATCTTTATTTCGAAGGCGAAGGAGATACTGTTCAAAAGAATTTTTTGAATCATACCGATGAATTTTTGACAGCATCGGCTAAACAACTTTCTGGTTCATATAATTGGTCTCTCGAAGATTATGAATTGGCCGAACACATGAATCCTGGTAAGAGAACTGACCAATCGATAGGCTACAGGGCTATAGGTGAATTTACACAAGAGATGGTCCGTGAATTTGAGTCGCCTTCACCGTTGGATTATTCCAATCCAAGAAATCTCTTCAAACTCATGAACCAAAATCTTTTCGATTTGAAAGGTTTGAGAGAAGGGGAAAGAAAAAGTAGATTCATGAACATCTTGAGTGGGGAAGGCGATCCGCTATCTGATAATTTAGAACAGGATGATCTAAATAGTGCCTCAGTAGATTTTACAAATGAAAAAGTCAGTTCTTCTAACCTAGATGATGTCGATGGGTGGTGGGATGAGATCATATTAGAAAAATCGATATCGTCTCTGGAGAATATCAGAACGGAGCTCGATACAGTTTCATATGAACTTAGCGATCAAAACGTTCGAAACGAGCCTTATTCAGATTATGCAGATGCTAGTTTTTACAGAATCAGTGCTCTTTTATTGAATACCCTGATCCAAAATATGGAGGATTATGGCAGATCAAGTTTTTTTAAATCTAGATCTTTAGGGTATAGTTATAGAGGCGAAGATGGATATTTTAGAGCACCTGTGATTTCAGCTCCAAAAAGAGATTTGACTCTCCACGAAAGCAGATCTTTGAAGCATCCTGGCCTTTCTCATTCCATGGAGCTTGAAGTGGATATGGGATATAAGGGGGAGGAATTGATTGATCTCAAGAAAATATCTGATACGGGCACGAGGAATTACAGAGGGGATATATTCAGAAGTCAAGAATGGGTCAATCCGTTTTCAAGTAAGTATAAAGATCATTACAGCACGGCTTTATTCGTTGACTACTATATCTCGGAGATGGAAATTGAAATATCGTCCAAAGGCGAAACAAAACTGGTTTCTGAAAGATATTCATCATCTAGATTTACCGGAAAGTTTGGAAAAGAGACGTGTTCTAGTTTTACAGAGATCATTTCACCTGTACCTCTATTAGAAGATAGTTACAGCCCGCGGTCTCCTTCTCCACCTGATATTGTAAAAGCATCATTAGACAGAAATGTTTTCAATGGTTCAGAAACCAAAACAGAGTTGACTCTTGAAATAGAAGAAGGAGAAATTTGGAAAGATCAAGATTTAGTGGTGGAGGTGCTAAAAAAAGGAGATATGTTGAGATATGAACCTAGGTCGAAAAGAGGGGTTACAAATCTTCATCATATCTCCGATGAGGAAAGTGGAGCGAGTGAAAAAACTCTACTCTCTAAGCAGATACCATCGGAAGAGATAACTAATAGAGTAATAACCATCAAGTTCGATTTAGAAGGAGTAGAACATCCCGATAGCGAAATAATCTTGGAGCATATGCTGGTAAGGATAAGACCTGAAATAGAATTGACTTTTATGAGGCATTCTAAAGACTTAGATCAAACCCCAGATTCAAAAAATAATTTGTACTCACAGGTACCTTCTTTTTCTACTTCTGAACAGATGTATCTTTTTGATGAAGACGAAGTTTCTCATTTGAACGTATTCAGGATAGGAAACGATAGTGAAGACGAGTTCCCTCATAACAGTTTTGACTTAATGAAGAATATCCCTAGTGATTCTTGGGTCATCCGTAAAGATGGATTCTTCTATCTAGTGAATTTTGAGGAAAATTTACCCTATAGGGAAGTGCTTTCCGGCACGTATAAAGGTTTAGATCATGATAGTAATCAAAAGGAAATCCTCATCGATCCTAAATCTAGATTGAGTAGAGACGCATATACGTCCTTTCCATTCATACCTGAAAACGATTATGGGTATCTGGTCGAAAATGAATTCCTCCCTCTCTATATGAGTTCCTCTATTGAAGAGGAGAAGTTCTTTCCAGATAGGATGATGCCTTTGACTAAAAATGTTGATCGATCGGAATGGAATTCTTTACATGAGACACTTAGAAGTCTTGGATACACTATAAATCTAGAAAAAGAAGGTGGAGCTTATCTTTACTATAATCTAGAGGATTTTAAAGGTCCAAAAAGGGTAGATCAATCCTTTGAACGGATCAGGGGATCGATGAAAGAGTTTACTAAGAGAGGAGTATCTCCGAATACAGACCTCTTTCAAGGTGGAGAGGAGATATTGAAAGAAACGAATAGGCTAGAAAATTTTATCGAGAACGTTACGTCACAAAGACGCAGTGTTTTCTTGGCTGCGAACTTTGATTTAGAGTATGTAAAAACGGCTGAAAGGCTTCATATCGAACGCGAAAATTTTACTGTCGGTTCACTAACGAGGTGTTTGGATTTGATAGGAGTGAATAGAACAATCGCTCTGTTAGAATGGCTTGAAGAGGAGCGGGAGAAATCTAGTGAAGAAGAATTGAGAGCCTTCCTTTCTTTTGAAGACAGTTTTATCAAAGAATTGCCTAACAGAACAGGAGAAGAAAATTACAGTAGTGCGCTGTATTCTTTAGATAAAAAATTTGTAGAAATGCATTTCGCTGAATACAGAGGGGTCAGCATAAATGATATTTCAGATATCAAGTCTTTTGAATATCTTATAAATAATTCCGAAGAAGAGTATGTGTTTGAAATCACTAGGGCTGGAGTAACTCCAACCGCTTTAAAGCAACTGCAAGTTTCTTATCAACTTGAACTAGAAAAACTTGTAGATTCGATTGAAAAGTTTTCAGGATCGGACCCGTTTCTTGCTACACTACAGGAATTGAATTCAGGTGAATATGAGAAGGCAATTTCTTTGTACATAGCAGGAAATTTTGATGAATCAAGAGTTGAATGGATGCCTTATGGAGAAGATCATCCTTATCTTATTATAGACGATAAAGCAATCTACGCGACGATAAAACCGAATAATTCTAACATAAAACTTGAGGAGTTCATAGACGAGACTTTGAATGAAGCCGTTAATGAATTACCGCCTGAAAGAGGTATGGTTTTGATGGAAGTCAAATCTTCAGATGAATTTGAGAACGAAAGAATTGAAAGTTATCTTAAAAGCAGAGTCGAATATTATGATCCTTTCTATCAAAATATAAGTTGGGTAGAGTTAAAAGTAGAGGATGGAATGAAGCATAATTACCTTCACCTCTAAATATTTTTTATCTCCAAATATAAAGAGTCAACATAATTCGCTCTCCTTCTAAAATGATCGAGGTGATTGAAGCCGCTCTATCCATCGGTAAGTCATCTGCATTATCAATATCGACGTTTGAGAGGAAGAGTTCAGAACTTTCGTAGGAAGATTGCAGTGCAAAATTGTATTGACTTACGTTCCAAGCACACCTTTTGTATATCAGATTTATGTCTCTTTTCAAGTCAGATAGATCGTGGTTCAGTTTTTCTCTATCGTTGCTCATATGATCTAGATAAAGATAATCTTTAATCGCTCTTTCAACGCTGATATTTACTAGTCTCACTTGCTTCGGCTGATTCTCACTTAAATTCACATATCCGGTTTCTTCTATTATCGAGTCTAAGGCGACCTGTTGAATATCATGTACCGCCTCTCGCCTGAATTCGGAGGCATCTAAATCTCTTTCTCTGGTCAAAGCTCCACCGAACTGCTGAAATATCAACATCGTCACCACTAACATGATAATTCCAAATAATACTGCATCTATCATCGACAGTAAGCCCTGCTCATCATTCTTTTTATCTCTCAACCTGTCCATACACTCACCCTAAGTCTGCCTAGAGAAGAGCTTCCTCCTTCATCGACTAAAGAGACAGGGATTTGATAAGAACTGACTCCGACTTCCAATTTTTCTTCATGAGGTAATTCATGCCCATAAGACCATGATTCATCACTTTCTAAGACCTGGAATAAAATGTTATAATTGTAATCTTCTTCCAACCCAAGATGAGATTCTAATCTCTCTTCTTCTAAAGTCTCTATTTTTTCTATAGAAAATCTTCCGTTATCTTCAGTGAGTATCTCTGGATAATTCAGCACACTGTTTTTAAGATCTATACACACTCTATTTTGCTCTATCCTTTCTCTTTCCTCTTGAATTGGCAGATAGACTTGATAGAGCGATGTTGTAAAAACCGTAATGAAGACTATTATCAAAAGTAATACGGGTAAATCGAAGAAAAATCCACCTATGCCTTTGTTATCATTCTTCATCGTTCTTTTGAGCATTTTTATCTTTTCTTCAAAAATCGGAAATTGTGATGTGATAAATGTTTTTTGTTTGAACTCTGCTTGTTTGAAGAAAACACTTTTATAACTATCATTGATGGCCAATTCGAGTTAAGAAAATAATGAGAGAACTCAGAAGATTAGAAAATGACGATAGTGCCCTTGAAGGACTGCCTCTACAACTGCTGATAATCGCTCTAGTACTCTCTATAGGGCTTCCAGTGGTTTACAGTTCGATAAGATATCACGATACGCAGAGAGTTCTACAGGATTTGGAAGAGAAGGCGATATTCATAGAGGAAAAATCTAGGCAGATTTATCTTCATGGTGAAGGCAATTCCGATGTTTTGACACTAAAACTTGAAGATGGTATTTTTCAACAGATAAAGTTCATGGAAATAACTAATGAAACTTTTACAAATCAAATCCAATGGAAACTCAATGATGGACGCGGAGGTAGGCACTTTATCGAGGATGATATTCCTTTGATATCAGAGGCAACTCCTTTGAGATTAGGAAGAGGTGAGCATAGACTGAGATTTGAGTGTGAATTCGGAAATCCTCCTGAAATGCATGAAGAACTACTTTATGTCAAAGTGTCTAAGATAGGATAATTTTCTTATCAGTTTTTTCTTTGTTCCAGAAAACATTTTTAAATGGACGATGATATCCCTACTCATGCGTAAGGATATATTGGATCACTTCAGAATATGTGGGGAGAAGGTTTCAGAGGCTATAGACAATAAAGAATTGAAGAGAGAGAGGGATATAGGTGAGGGAGCGGACGGAACTCCGACTAAAAGAGTTGACCAGATTGCGGAAGAAACCGCATTAGATCATCTACTCCATGAAACAGATTTTTCCGTACTTAGTGAAGAAGCCGGTATAGTAAAGCAAAAAGGAGACGGTTATGTGATCATGGACCCTATAGACGGTACGAACAATGCGATATTCGAAATACCTTTCTACTGCATCTCTTTAGCATACACGCCTACAGATCTTTCGGATGTAGAAGTTGGCTACGTGAAAAACTTAGCTTCTAGTACTGAATATTATGCTTTGAAGGATAAGGGAAGTTTTAAAGGAGATAAACCTTTAAATCCTACCAGGACTGAAAAGATAACAGTTTCGATATATATGGGTGAAAATGCCGTACCTGAAAGTTACGATATACCTCCTCAGGTAAGAAGGGTGAGATCATTAGGATCGGCGGCTCTTTCCATGTGCATGGTTGCTGAAGGAATCTTTGATCTTTTCTATCACAGAACTCCAAACGAAAAAAAGAGTCTAAGGATTACTGATATCGCCGCGTCTACTTTGATGTTGAGAGAAGTTGGTGGAGAAGTTTACGGTAAAAATGGAGAAAAACTAAACATGGGTATCAGTCCTACAGAAAGAAAAGACGTAATCGCCATATATGATGATGAGATTAAGGAGGAACTGTTATGAGTCTCAGATTTGGGGTTTACGGTTTAGTTGATAAAGGTATCATAGATGAATTGTCCCGACTCGAAGATCTCCAGATGGTAGATGAAGTTTATTTTGAGAAAACCTTAGCTGAGCAATTAGAGGTCAAAGGTTACTCCCTAGAGGAGATGGTGGAAGAGGAGATAGATTTTGTGATGAGTGTAGGTGGTGACGGCACTCTTTTGAGGCTCCTCCAAATCATCGATATCCCCGCTTTAGGTGTCAACACCGGTACCGTGGGATTTTTGACTAGCACTGAGATCTCTGAAGTCGAAGACGCTTTAGAGAAGATCGATAGAGGCGATTATTTTGTAGATGAAAGGATGAAACTTGACGTCTTACTCAACGGTGAAAAAGAGAGCGAATGTGTCAATGAGATGGTCGTACATAGCGATAAGATCGCCAAGCTTAGGGAGATAGAACTTATCTATGGAGATAAACTCATAGATAGTTTCAGAGCTGATGGGCTAATAATCTCTACTCCCACTGGCTCTACCTCGTATAGCCTCAGTGCTGGAGGTCCGATAGTTAATCCCGAATTAGATGTCTTCGTCTCTGCACCTATCGCCTCTTTTGATTTGGATGCTAAACCACACGTTCTTCCATCCGACAGATGTGTTGAAATAAAATTACCAGAAAAAGAAAAGACCTGTCTGATGGTGATGGATGGACAGAAAGAATGCATAGTTGGAAAAGACGATACTATAAAAGTGAAAAAGAGTGATAGTCGAGCTAAATTCATACGTTTCGAAAATGATTTTTATGAGAAGGTGAAAAAGAAACTGGTGAAAAGATGAGCCTTTTCGGAAAAAAAGAGATCAAGGGGATCACTGAACGCGTTTTGAAGATGATAAGTGAAAGCGCTAAAGATGCTCATCCTAATGAGTTCGCGGCCGGTTTGAGAGAAATAGACGGTGTCTTATCTGAACTTATACTAGTTCCAGGTACTATTTCAGGCCCGATGAATGCGATATTAAGGCTGACCAATCTTCCCGTTGACTATTCGATAGTAGGAGTTGTACATACTCATCCTAGTCGCAATCCATCGCCTTCAAAGGAGGATCTGATAATGTTCGGAAGATACGGTAGGATTCATATAATCATGGCATATCCTTACGATCTAGACTCCTGGCAGGCCTACGATTCGACAGGAGAAAAGGTAGATTTAGAAATCATTCGCTGAGTATAGATTCATAGACCTCTTCAATCTCTTTCGCGACTTTGCTCCATGTAAACTTTTCCTCCACCCTTTTTCTTCCGTTTTTTCCCATTCGATCTGCCATGTCAGGATTTTCTATTAAGGTCCTGATTTTACCAGCTAAATCTTCCGAATTCATCGGTTCTGTCAAAAGACCGTGTTTTCCTTCGTCTATCACGTCCCTAACACCTGGGATATCTGAAACTATTACTGGTACGCAGGAAGCCATTGCCTCTAAAGCTACGATACCGAAAGCTTCGAGTCTAGAAACTGACGGTAAAACGAAGATATCCGTCGCTGCGTAGTAGTTCGGTAGTTCTTCATTCGACACTCGGCCAGCGAACATCACCTTATCTTCGATCCCCTCTCTTTCGATTATATTCTCTAGTTCTGTTCTAAAATCTCCTGTTCCTATCAGTAGGAATTGCACGTTTTCTTCTTCTAGATATTTAGCCGCTCGCACGAAATATTCTAGACCTTTATGATACACGATCCTTCCGACGTAGGTTATCAGAGTCTCATCTTCGAGCCCCAACTTTTCTCTTACCTTACTACCATCATTTGAAGGATGGAATCTTTCCTCGTCTACTGCGTTAGGTATTATATCTGCTTCTCTGTGCCATACTGCTTTGGAAGTTGCGCCGTAGGAAGGGGTAGTAGTGACTATCTTATCGGCTCTACTGACCGTGTAGGTGCCAAATGTTCGCTGGTAAAGATTGACTATAAACGGTCCATAAGTATGGGGTATCTCCAGGTCGCAGTGATAGGTCAAAATAAAAGGTACGTCTTTCTTTTTAGCACTTCTCACACCAAAAAAGGACATCAAAGGAGGAGGAGAGTGACTATGTAGGATGTCATATTCTTCTTTCGAAAGAACATCTCTTACACCAGGGACAATAGGTGTTGATAGAAAGATGGTGAGAGGTTCAACTCTTTTGACAGGTACTCCCTCTACAATACCCTCGGGATCGGTACCTTCCAATTGGGTGGTCACCACGAAGACCTCGTGTCCCAAGTCTATAAGATGTTTTGAAAGCTCGAGGACATGGGATTCGACGCCTCCTAGGTGCGGATAGAAGTAGGGGCTAAGCTGTGCTATTTTCATTGTATCTTGCTTTTTGGACCTATCTCGCCATCTGCTATTGTTCCGGGACCTATGAAACTTTTTTGCCAGATTATCGTACCCGGATCTATCATGCTGTTTATGCCAGTCTTCACTTCATCTCCCATTATCACACCCAGTTTTCTTCTGCTAGTATCAATTTCTTCCTCACGATGTATGACCGAGATTTCCCTCTCATCCAACCGGAGATTAGCGACTTTCGTTCCTGAACCAAAGTTGCAGTCTTTTCCTATAACGCTGTCTCCGACATAATTATGGTGCGGTACTTGGGTACCTTCCATTATAATACTGTTCTTTACTTCCACGGCATTTCCCACCTTACAATTGTCACCGATATAGGTAGCTGGTCTGATATAGCAATTTGGTCCTATTTCTGCCCCATCTCCGATATATATGGGGCCTTTAAGATAAGCTCCGCTTTTGATAGAAGCCCCTTTTGAAATGAATACGTTTCCTTCTATATGGACGTTGTTTTCGATATTACCTTTGACTTCCTTTTTTATTGTGTGATCCATAAGTTCCTTATTGGCAGAAAGAAGGTCCCATGGTCTGCTCAATTCATACCATTTCTCCGAGATCTCAAAGCCTAAAAGTCTATCGTTAATCAATATTTTTAGAGAGTCAGTTATCTCGTATTCTCCTCGAGAGGACTTTTCTGTATCCTCAATAGCTTCGAAAATATCAGGGGTAAAGCCGTAAAGACCAGCATTAACTAGATTTGATTCAGGTTCTTTAGGTTTCTCTATTATATGAGTTACTTCTTCATTTTCAGTGATAAGCACGCCGTAATTTTGGGGATGTTCTACTTCAGCCATGCCTACTATAGAGTTGTTTTTTTCTTCGAAAAAGTCTATAAAATCATGGAGTGTACTTTTTAAAACTATCACGTCGCCGTTCATACAGATAAAATTGTCATCGATGAATTCTTTAGCGTAGCTTATAGCGTCAGCTGTCCCGAGAAGTTTTTCCTGCCTCACGAACTTTAAACTAGCTTTTTCGGAGTTTACCGCTTTTTTTATCTTTTCTCCTTCCCATCCTACTAAAATGATGATTTCATCTACCTTTTCTTCGATATTATCTATCAGATGCTGTAATATCGGTTTTCCTCCTACCGGCAGTATAGGTTTAGGCGTATTGACCGTGAGAGGTCTCATCCTAGTACCTTTTCCAGCAGCTAATATGAAAGCCTTCATGATATCTCCTCCAGGCACTCCTTTATCTTATCTTTGATTTCCTGCATCAAAGGTTCGAGATCCTCTTCCTCTTTAGTTTCTACGGTCATCCTTATCTTGGGTTCAGTTCCCGAGGCTCTGATCAGTCCCCAGCCTCTTTCGTTTTTCAATCTGATCCCATCTATGAAGTTTAAATTTTTTTCTTCGTATGTTTCTTTAAAGGTAGATACTAACTGGTCCATGATTTTATCTTTGTTTTCGACTTCGATAGATTCCTTTATCCTAGGATAGCTCGGCAGTTCGTTGACTTCCTGGACTAAATCGATCTTCTCAGCTAGATCAACTAATAGCGCCGCGGCGTATATACCATCGGGGCCGTAGCTTATTTCTGGGAATATCCAAGTTCCTGAAGGTTCGCCGCCAAAATCGGCATCCTTCTCTTTTACCATCTCTGATACGAAGACATCACCTACTTTCGATCGGTTTACTTCATCCGCTAATTCATCTATCACCATTGAGGAATTGACGGGAACAACAACAGACCTAGAATACATGTCAGTGAATAGAGCTAGAAGTTCGTCTCCGCCGAGATATCTTCCAGTCATGTCAAACGCTACCGTCCTGTCCGCATCGCCATCGTGGGCTATGCCTAAATCTATGTCAGAGTTCTTCACCAGTGTTGAGAGTTCGGTAAGATTCTCTTCTACGGGTTCTGAAGCATGGGCTGGAAACGTACCGTCGGGTTGGGAGTTGAGAGTTACAACTTCACATCCCATCTCTCTTAGGAGGTAAGGCGTTATTACACTACCAGCACCATTAGCACAATCCACAGCGACTTTCAAATCTTGAATCGGGCCTACAAAGCTTAGGATTTCCTGCATGTGTTCTTCGATCGCTTCTTGATATGAGCCTCCGGTTCCTACGTCCTTCCATGAAGATAGTGAGGTTTTAGAATCTATTTTTTCTTCTATCTCCTTCATCTGTTCGGTGTTGAATGAACTACCGTCAGGATTCCAGAGCTTTATCCCGTTGTAGGGAGCGGGATTATGAGATGCTGTTACCATGACTCCGCAGTCGAAATTTTTTGTAGCGTTTGCTAGTGTAGATGTTGGTAGCATACCGGCATCTTTTACGTTTGCGCCAGTGGAAGTTATCCCTGCAACTAGTGCTGAGAAAACCATGTCTCCAGTTGGTCTTGTATCTCTTCCGATTATTATTTCATCGTTGTTTTTACCTATCGCTACACCTACCTTTTTAACTAGATCAGGAGTTATTTTCTCATTGACCAGCCCCCGGATACCTGAACTTCCGAATAACATCAAAATCTGCTCCTTGGTGCTATTGTTATACTTGAAATAATATAAAATCTTTGTTCACATTTGACCTGTAAAAGAACAGTAATATTTAATTAAAAAGAAATATCTCATGGAACGGCATGGAGACGAAAGAAGACATTACCATCATACCTGATGAAGAAAGAGAAAAGTGTGTCACAGGCATAGAGGGTTTGGATACTATATTGAATGGAGGCATACCTAGAGGCAACTCTGTTCTTATCACTGGTAGCTGTGGTACAGGTAAGACGACTCTGAGTTTAGAGTTCTTGGTCCACGGTGCTAGAAAAGACGAGAATTGTCTCTTTATCTCGGTAACGGAAGCTTCTGAGAAGATGTTGAACAATGTGGTTCCATACGATTTTTTTGATCCCTCGCTGATAGAAGAAGGAAAATTGAACTTCGTGGACACACCAGATATTTATGAAGAACTAGGTTTGAAAGATAAAAGCGAGTTTTCCTTCGAAGAGATAAACGAGCTGATAGATAAGATAGAAGAACTCGTTATAGAGAAAGATGTGAAGAGACTGGTTATAGATTCTGTGACCTCCATCTGTTTCCAGCTAAAGACAGAGGAGAAGATCAGGGACTTCATGCTGAATCTGATGAAGACGCTTTCCTCTCATGATTGCACATCTTTGCTAGTCTCTGAGATCTCACCTGAAGCATCTCGGTACTCACAGTATGGTGTTGAAGAGGCTATAGCTGACGGTATCATAATGATGGGTAATTTGGAGAGGCAGGGCGATTTGTTAAGGACTTTACAGGTAGTGAAGATGAGAGGTACGGATCATTCAAGAGCTAAATATGTTTTAGATCTCACTTCTGTAGGTGTTTTGTTGGTTCCGATGTTGAAAGGTGGAGGGAGAGAGCAGGGAGGTGAATATCAGTGATTGAGGTAGGTGAATTGACAGAGAAATTGAGGAGTTTGGAGTCTGGATCTGCGGTGGCTTTGAAAGTAGATGTTGAAGCATATTTTGATGTTATCACGACTTTG
>SL_8KL_010_SEDDRAFT_10000681_pt1 | contig 29723 bp, 27 predicted proteins | sample SodLakKL_010_SED_4_FD_11160 | JGI IMG/M metagenome (IMG submission 11160) | reverse complement strand
CCTATTTCATAAACGGCATCTGCCAAGCTTTTCTTGTCCGGTAACATACAAATGTGAAACCTCATATTTTCAGGTATTTCCGTTTGAGCATCCATTAATAATCCTTCATGTTTCAACTGCTTGGGGCCCGGCCAGGGAAAAAGCTTAATAGCACACCTGGTAAAAACACCATGCCCGCCTAAAGCACCGGATGTCCCTCTTAAAATACCCCGCAGGGAAGGACCGGGGCCATCGCCACAGAACCAGCCCAGACCGGAGCCGGGAGTTCCCAAATATAAAATTTCCCCGTTAGGCAAAACCCATTCCACGCCCAAAACATTCCGGGCGCTGTAGCTCATATAAATGCAGTCCCAACCCACCCCCCAGCCGGAAGTTGCACTTGCCAGGGGTGAGCAGACCGGGCCCGCCCCGATAATATGCGTGTTCAGGCCCAGCTTCATAGCTTCCGCCTGCAGCTGCGCTCCCGTCACATAAGGTTCTACAATGGCAAACATGTTTTTTTCGTCTATTTCGATGATGCGGTTCATGCGCCGCATATCCAACTGCACAACTCTCTCGCTGGTAGGGCCGCTGTATACTCCCCAACCGGTAGTGGTGGCCTTAAATTTATACCCGTGCTCGTTACAGGCCTTAACTACCCCCCGCACCTCCTCGGCAGAACCGGGAAGCACCACTGCCACAGGACGGTAAACCCACCTGGCAGGGTCATCATTTATAGTGGGCTGCCAGGCATAAGTATCCAGCACCGCCGGCTCGCGAGAAACGTTTACCGCGCCCACCGCTTCTTCCAACGCTTGATATGCTTCATCATGTATCATTTAAAATCCACCCCTTTTTACTGCCACCGGTTCTTTGATTCCTGCAGACTCTAAAACCAGATCTGTCAAATCATAAATACCAATTTGGGCTCCGCTTTCGGCTATGCTTTCCCTAAACATTTTCAAACACCATGGGCAAGCGGTAACCAGGGCATCCGCTCCCGTAGATAAAGCTTCATCTATTCTTTCCGCAGCCGTCCAGGCAGCAAAATCGGGGTCAGCCTCCAGCACACCTCCGCCTGCTCCGCAACACCAGGAATATTCTTTGATCCGCTCCATCTCTACCAGATCAAGGCCGGGAATAGAGTTGATAATTCGGCGGGGCATGTCGTAAATTCCTTTTCGGCCGGCTCGCTTCATGCTCATAGGCCTCAGCAGTTTGTTATCCTGCCATTCTCCCAAGTAAGGTTCACCCATTCTTCCCAGGTAACAGGGATCATGGTAAGTTACCCTTAGAGGTATTTCTTGTTTGAGCTGTAGTTTCCCCTCCGCTATTAGCCTTTCCACGTATTGGCCCAGGTGTAAAACCTCAACCGGGAGCTCTTTTTGCAGGCGGGGATAATAATAAATAAATGCGGAAAAGCAGTCTGAACAAGGGGTTACTAATGTTTTAGCTCCCGAAGATTTAACCCGCGACAGCATGTCATCGGCATAGTTTTCCGCTTCTCCCCGATAGCCAAATTTATATGCGCGCCCACCGCAGCAGTATTCTGTTGCACCGGCAATAGCTACATCTACCCCCGCTTCAGTTAGCAACTTAATGGTTTCGCGGATAGTTTCCCTTAATTCCGGGTCGTAAGAATAACGGCAACCCGCATGAAAGATAACTTCCGCCGTCTCTTCATTAATGTCTTTCACATTCAAACCTTCGGCCCATACCCCCCGCAAGTCTTTCTCTTCTCCCAACATATTACCTTCACGCTTGAGGGCATCCATAACAGCCATATGCTCCACAAGCAGTTCCCCTTCTTCTATACAATGAGATCGCAGCTCCAACAGTACTTCCATTAAATCTATATCATCCCGATAAACCTTGCAGGCAGTATCACAAGCTCCACAAAGCTGACAGCTAAATATTATGTTCATGACTTCTTCCGTTAACTCCGAACGACCGGTAAGCATGGAAAGGCCCATGATCATTTTGCCGGAACCGGAATAAGCATGAAAGTTATACCGGCTAACAGCAGGGCAATTGTGAGCATACCGCCAACTCTTTACCTGGTTAAAGGGGACCCACTTGCAAGAGGAGCAGCGAGAACAACCTTCCATGTCTCTTTGATAATCTTGCAACGACATTTACTTCACCTCCTCAAAGCAAAGCTTACCCCGATTCAAAATTCCGTCGGGATCCACCATTTTTTTTATTTTCCTTAAAACTTCTACAGAATCCGGGCAACGGCTGTAAGCAAGATCTGCCCAATAACCATAAGGACGGGAAAAAAATGCGCCGACTCCGGCCAGGGTTTCACTTGCTTCCCGGAAAAGTTGTTTGATCTGCCGAGCTTTCTCCTCATCTTTCCCATCATAGTAAAGGGTAAATTCCAGGTGCACTGATCGTCCATGTTGAATAGGTTGTATGTAAACTCCCAGCTGTTCCGGGGGATAATCAAACTTTTCGGCCACTTCCTCCATCTTACCGATGAAAAAAGGCACCTGATCCATAGTGGTTAAAAAGAAGATATCCAAAAAATCTCCCTTAGGCTGCATTTTATAATAATCGGCAGGAGAACAACTCTCAAGAATTGATTCCATCTCATCGGCTTTACAGCCGGGAATTTCCCGGGTGATCTGGCAGCCGATCTCCGCTGCGATATCAGAAAGATCTTTCTCCTGGTAACTAACCCGCTTGGCAGGAAGGTGCGCATACCCCGAAACTCCATAAACCACTGTGTAGGGAGATTGCCGGGAAGCCATAGATTCTATTTGGGAAGCATCATCCGTTATAATAGTGGCCAGGGCATAAGAATTTAAAATAAAAAATTCATCACCCAATTTGGGACGCAAAGCTCGATAAGTAAATTCCATCAATTCCGGCAAACCATCCCCGGGAACAAAGTACATTTTATGAATAGTAGGTTTAAGCTCGAGTTTTACCGTAGCCCAGGTCACTGCCGCCAGAGTACCTTGAGACCCCTGCACCAAACGAGCAAAATCAGTTTGGGCAGGCCCCATGGGATTTTTTTGAGCGCCCCCCGCTGCCCATTGCTGTTCCAAACTGCCGGGCCCGGCAGCAGAACCTGTTCTGAAAACATCCCCCGTTCCAAAGACCAATTCAGTGCAGAGCAGGGGATCGGTCATGTCCCAGTGATATTTTGGTATTTGAATGGGCTCGCGTTCCAGGCAGCTTGCTATTACTGATTTGCCCTGCCTCGGCAACAATGGCATAAGAACCTTGAGACCTTCTTTTTCCACCGCAGCATATAATTCCGGGAAAGTTACTCCCGGCTCTATAAGAGCTACCTTATTGCGCCTGTCTATTCGCACTATATTATCCATACCGGACATATCTACAATAATACCTTCTTCTTCCGGAACCGTGTCACCCCGAAACCTTGGTGGAGAAGATGAAGAAAATATGAGATTGGCAGATTCTTCCCGGGCCAACTCAATTATCTCCCGGACCTGTTCCACCCCATGAGGCTTCACTAAACCTGCCGGACTAACACCTGTCACCGGCCCGGCTTCCCGGTATGTCTCCAGTAATTCCTCATCAAAAATTACCCGTTCTTTTCCGATAACATCCCCAATTTTTTGCAAAAAACCAGACATGTCCTTTCTCATCTCAGGTCAGTGCTCCTTCCCGAGTACCCAGCAACCGGGCAAATATTAACTCACTTATTTTGATCATGATCTTCCTGATAAATCGAAGGTTAAGCAGCCAGGATACAATCTTCATCAATAAATTTGAAGTCGCCATCTTAACTAAAAAGTTATAACGATTTAACATCCTATCTAACTTAAATAATTTTTCTTCATCCATCTCGTCCAATCCATTAATAAATTCATTCATGTTTAAACCTTTCCTCTCCATGGCCCGCTGCATAGCATGGCCCTGGATATTCGCCATTTTTTCCAATACACCATGCCTGTAAGCGCAAACCATGGCATCATAAACACGATCAGGATCAAGCGCCATTATCCGTCCCTCCTTTTTTTATATTTTAGCTCATCAAAAAAGACCATTATCTACTTTGTCCAAACTACCTTGTTTATATTATTTTATCTTCTCGCAATTTTTGAGCTAAATATTTCCCCGCTTCTTCTTGAGTTTCTCCTTCCACCAATACACAATCTCTTTCCCGGGAAGGAGGTGTAAGCTCAGTAGTTTCAACCATTGCCTGCCCAGGAACATCTATTTGCAGGTCATTTAAAGAAAAATTCTTTTGCGGCAGCTGTTTGGCAGCTTTCATAGATTTTACATTGGGAAGCCGAAGTTCACCCAATTCCCCGCCCACCGTAACCAGGACGGGAGTAGATGCTTCTACTACCTCAAAACCGTTAGGAAGAACCCTTTCTACTATCACTTTGTTATCAGCCAATTCTACTTTTTGCGCCACAGTTACTGCAGGAATATTTAAAAAATAGGAAAGCCCAACTCCCACCTGTCCCGCGTTGGTATCAGCAGCCTGTCTTCCGGTTAAAATAAGGTCGAATGAACCGGCCTGCTTTGCCAATTCCGCCAAAATCTTGGCCGTTGACCACGAATCAAGCAATGCAGGGTCTAAAGCATTATCTTCTGCTATTATGGCTTCATCTACACCGGTGGCCATTGCCTTTAAAACCACTGCCTTGGATAAATTACGACCGGCAGTTAGTAAGGTAATCTTTGCCTCTTGAGTCTCTTTAATACGTATAGCAGCCTCCAATGCGCTTTCGTCAAAGGGGCTAATCACCGGGGAAGCCCCCCTTACTATAACCCGCTTCTCCTCTACGTTAACTTCCATAGAAGAGGGCGGCACTTCCGGATCAGCAACTAATTTCGCACAAACTAAAATATGAATGCCCATAACAGATTATCACCTACTCATTCTAAAATTTTTTTAAATAAGGGGAAAGCTTTAACATCTGCTCCCCTTATTAACTTTTCACTGTTAGCCCAGCAACCTTTTTACTTCATCGCTGAAAGCAGGCAATACTTCCTGCCATTTGCCTACCACACCGTAATTAGCAGTTTTAAATATGTAAGCATCCGCATCCTTATTAATAGCTATAATTGTCCCCGATTCCCCCATGCCGGAAAGATGCTGGCTTGAGCCTGAAATAGCTACCGCAATATAAATTTCCGGAGCTACTATCTTGCCGGTAATGCCCACCTGCCTGGTAGGAGAAATCCAGCCCGCATCCACCGGCGGGCGCGTCGCTCCCACAACACCGTTTAAGAAAGAAGCCAAATCTTCAAGCTTGGCAAAACCTTCTTCTCCGGCCATGCCTCTGCCTCCACTTACTACCACCGGCGCATCTTCAAGATTCAGTTCTTTAAGGGAAACTTCTTTCTCTCTTACTCTTATTGCAAGATCTTCTTCTATTTCTATTTCCGCTAAATTGACCTCTCCTTTTTGCTCTGCCGCAGTTGGGACATCTCCCACTCTGGCACGTAGGGTTGACATCGCCGTATTGGTCCGCACTTTTTGGGTAGCCAGGGCATTGCCCCCATAAACATATCGTTTAAAAACAAGATTTCCTGCGCTATTTTCAACATCGATACCGATACAATCAGTTACCAGCCCGACTTCAAAAGAATAAGCCAGCCGGAGCAACAGGTCTTCGCCCAGGGAAGTATGCCCGGCAAGAACTACAAAAGAACTATCCTTTTCCAGGAATTTTGATACCACAGAAAAATAAATAAGGGGATTATAGTCTGCCAGTTTCTCATTATCTACAACTGTAACATCTGCCCCAAAAATAGAAATTTCTTCCGCGGCTTCTCTAAGAGAAGATCCCAAAAGCAATGCAAAAAGTTTACCTCCGGTTTGTTTAGCAAGATTCTTGCCAAGCCCAACGAGCTCAAGAGTATGCTCGGTTGGTTTCTTTTCGTCAGTTACCTCGGCAATAACGTAGACATTTCTGTAATTGTCCATAATAATTATCTCCTTTACCGCCCATGCATTTTTAAATCACTGAATCACTAAGATCATTATTCGTTATAAAATTTCTTTATCCTTTTCATAATCTTCAAAATTTTTAACACAAAACTTTGCGGGATAACACGGTGCTTTTTATGCCCTGCAAAATTATTGCAAATCGTTCAAGTCCGAAGCCGTTATTATAATGCTATTATAACCGGCAACTCGAATATTAACTTTTTGATCCTTGAATATGTAATTATATTAATTACCTCGCAGAAAATTAACACTAAACAAAACCTTCCCTGTCGTATTTTACACGATCATTTTTTCTTGGGAAATTTCTTGCCTTTCTTGATAATAGAGGATTAAACTTCTAATTATCCCTGCCAGGGGAACAAAAAGGATCATGCCCAAAATACCGGCAATTTGCTGCCCCGTTAACATGCAAACCAGTACTGTTATCGGTTTAATTCTTACCGCCTTGCCCAGCACCAGTGGAGAAAGCACAAAGCTTTCCAGCGCCTGGACAAGGGCATAAATAATGATTACTAATATAATAGAAGGAGCAAGAGGTGAAAGGCTAATTAACAACGCCGGGATAACAGCTATATAAGGGCCAATGTACGGGAAAATATCCATAACTCCGGCAAAAAGGCCCAGTAGAAAAGCATAGGGCATACCGATTATATACATGGTCCCACCTACAATAAAACCTACTACAAATAGTCTGATTATCGTTCCCCTGATGTAACCTCCAAAATTGGTATCGACTATGCTGATAATATCCCGCGCCTGGTCCTGGTATTTAGGGGGACAAACAGAAACAATGTTACTTCTAATATTGTGGAAATCATACAATAAGAAAAAAACAATGAGAAATACCAGCAGGATATTTACCAAACCGGAAACAAAATCAAGGCTTAAATGGGCAACCCTTTCCAAAGCCGGCTGCAGTTCCTGAAGTATCTGGGGAATACTTTCCACATAGATAAAATCAATGTCTATATCAAATTCCGCCAAAGTTTCTTCCAGTTGTTCCAATTGAAACTGTACTTCGGAAAAATAAAGCGGTAAATCGTTTATAATGTTCTCAACCTCTTGAATTGTAATGGGGACAACAACAATCAAAAATACCACTATCAATCCAATAAATATCAGAAAGGCAATCCCCACAGATAGACCGTGAGGCACTTTCAACCTGGATTTAAGTAATTCCACGATGGGTAAGAGAGCATAAACAATAAGAAGGCTCAAAGCAAAAAGACTTACTACCCACATAACACTGGTAAAAAACCAAATTATGCCTATGGCAACTATTACCAAAATAATTATTTTCACGATGTTACGTAAATTCTCCGGCACTTTTCTTATTTGTACTCCTTATTCAATTCAATTTTTGTCCATTATACGATATTTTTTTACATTATCAAATTATAATTCCATCAAAATAATATTATCTATTAGCCGCAATTAACTCTTAAAACTTCACTCCCGGCGGAGAAGGGCAAACATATTTCTCTTGTAAGCTTCCACTCCCGGCTGATCAAAGGGGTTGACCCCCATTAAGTATCCGCTAACTGCGCAAGCTTTCATAAAAAAATAAACCAGTTGGCCGAAGTAAAATGGGGTCATTTCGGGCAATTTAACTGTCAAATTGGGAACACTACCGGCAGTATGGGCCTCTACAGTTCCATGCCAGGCCTTTTCATTTACTTCATGCATATTAGTACTCGCTAAATAATTTAAGCCGTCATCATCCTCAGCAACTGCAGGAATGTTTAAATTACAGGTGGGTTCCTCCTGCCATAAAGAAGTTACAAAAAAATGCCGCCGCCCCTCTTGTAAGTACTGCCCCATGGAGTGTAAATCGGTGGTAAAACCCATATTAACCGGAAATATACCCTTGCCATCCTTGCCTTCACTTTCCCCAAAAAGCTGCTTCCACCATTCGGCAATATAATGAAAATAGGGTTCATAAGTAACCAAAACTTCCAATAATTTTCCCCGGGCATAAAGAAGGTTACGAATAGCTGCATATAGGTAAGCAGGATTATCAGCCCAATCGGATTTATCACATAGCACCTGTCCTTCGCGGTAGCCTTCCAGTACTTTTTCTATATCAATTCCACTCACAGCCATAGGTAAGAGCCCTACCGGGGTTATCACCGAGTATCTTCCCCCTACATCACCGGGAATAACAAATTTTTCATACCCTTCTTTAACGGCCATTTCTTTTAAAAGCCCTTTTTCCCTATCAGTAGTAACAAATATTCGTTTTCCGGCTTTATCTTTTCCATAGCATTCTTCTAAAAACGAACGAAGAAGGCGAAAGGTTATGGCCGGTTCCAGAGTGGTGCCCGATTTAGAAATCACATTCACAGCCACATCTCTTCCGGCGAGTAGATCCATAAGGTGTGAAAGGTAAGTGGAACTGAGGTGATTGCCTGCAAAAATAACAGCAGGTTCATTTCTTTTTTCCCGGGTAAAATAATTATGAAAATTATGAGTAAGAGCCTCTATAGCAGCCCGGGCACCCAGGTAAGAACCTCCAACACCAACAACTATAAATACATCCGCCATTTCTTGTATGCGTCCGGCAGCTTCTTTTATATGTTTAATATCTTCATCCATAACATCAGAAGCAACGTTTAGCCATCCCGTACATTCATTTCCCGGACCCCGGCGTTCATGCAGCAACTCATGAGCCTGTTTAATTCTAGGCCCCATGTATTCCAGTTCATGAGGAGCTAAAAAGTCCCTGGCTGAAGCATAATCAAATGTAACCCTCTTCATTTTTCCGGATCACCTCTCTCCTTCAAACCCGTAAAACAGACCTTCATATGCCTTTGCACTTATATTTTTCGCGCAAACCCATTCATTTTCTATAGAGAATTATCTCCCTGTTTCAATGCTTTAACCGCTTCTACAAGGCGGGGCAAAATATCACCGGTTCGCCCTTCAATCAGAAAATCAGAAATTTTGTCTTCCGTAAGAGGGGTAGGTGAAGCGTTAACTTCTACCAGAATGACTCCTTCTCTCCCACGGGACTCCATGGGTAAGCTTGCAAAAGGGTAAACGGAAGCGGATGTGCCGCATATTATCATAACATCACACCTGCGAGCTTCTTCTATGCTTTGGATAATCACGTCTTCGGGGATAGGTTCTCCAAAATGCACTATATCAGACTTTATTGGTTCCTGGCAGCGCAAACAAAGCGGTGGTAGCGCTCCTTCTCTTTGCAATTTTTCCACATTATATTTTTCCGGTTCAAAACGGGTACGGCAGGAAATACATCTTAATTTAAAAGCATTGCCATGATATTCCAAAACATTTTCTGAACCGGCCTTTAAATGCAAACCATCAATGTTCTGGGTTATTACACATNTTAACAAGCCCATTTTTTCCAGCTCTACAAGAGCATAATGACCGGCATTGGGTTCATATGAAGCCAGGTCTCCGAGCAGGCTGAAAACACTCAGTCTTTCTTCCCAGTAGGCACGGGGATCTTCCTGAAACAGGGCAAAAGAACGATAAGCCTTTTTTTCCGCCTCCGGGTTTTTTGTCCAAATTCCCTGCGGACCCCGATAATCCGGAATGCCGGATTCTGTAGAAAGGCCTGCTCCTGTGAGTGCTATGACATATTTGGCATTAATTACGTTATGGGCCAAACGCTGCACCAATTCTTCTTCCCCCATACTTATCCCCCCTTATCTGGAATCAACCAATATACTGTTGAAACTTTTCTACAACCTCCAAAAGGTCTTTCGTGAGGCGTTTCTTCACCTCAGCTTCTATGTTTTCCGGAATACCCCCATAAAAAGCCTCGGCTATACCTCCTGCTATACATGCCATGGTATCACTGTCGCCTCCCAAAGAAATAGCCTTACGCAGTGCATCTTCATAGCCGGTGGACTCCAAAAAAGCTATAATGGATTCCGGTACAGAGCCCTGACAGGTTACATCAAAAGAATAAAACGGCCGAATAACTTCTAGAGAAGCATCTAAATTATAATCAAAGTTATTAGTGATGTAATCATGTATATTTTTCTTGCTTTCCCCTTGACGGGCTAAAAAAATTGCCGCTGCAGTTGCCTGGGCTCCCTTAATTCCTTCTGGGTGGTCATGGGTTACCTCCGCACTGCGCCGGGATTCTTCCAAAACTTCTTCCATACTGTTAAAAGCAAATCCCACCGGGCTAACCCGCATCGCCGCACCATTGCCGAAGCTATTATAAGGGCGGGGATCCGCAGAAAAAAGCCAGCGCTTAAACATTCCCCCGTAACCGGCATAAGGGTACATCCGCCCATATTCCCGCAAAAAGCTTGCATAATCATTACCCCTCATTATACAATCTGCCACGGCAACTGTCATCACCGTGTCGTCAGTAAAGACAGAGTCTTCCGTGAAAAGAGGGAAATCCGTATGCTTAATGGGTTTTCCTTCGTATACCGATCCGATAATATCACAGGCAATAGCTCCAATCATTTTAATCCTCCTGTCCCGTTGAATATCAATTCAATCCTTTAAAGGTTGTTCATCGGCATCTCTGTCAATAGAACCGGTAAGGATGAGAATACCTTCAATAAATCCCCAAATAGCGCCAATTCCGCATGTTACTAAAGTCACTGCTATTTGCGCAACCCCTATACCGGTAAAACCCAAATAAAAACGGTGAATTCCAAAACCTCCAAGGAATATACCGAGCAAACCCGCCGCTAATTTAGATTTTGCGTCTGCCGGAGCCATCTCGGCCGGAGTCATCCCGGCAAGTTTAACCCCACAATTCACACACACTACGGCTGCAGGATCCGTTTCCCCTTTACAATTCTGACAAAATTTACTCCCGCTTTTCGGTGAGCAACCACATGTCACACACATTACTGCCTGGTCATTTACTTCTTCTCCACAGTTTCTACAGAACACGAAGCATCTTCCTTTCTAAATTGTTAGTTTTTCTTACTTAAACTTAATTAATAGTAATTATTTCTATTTAAAACACTTTATTCCTCTATAATACATATTTCTTTATTCTCTTGTAGTTTTCTTCCTTACAGCCTCATGTTTTGATATACTAACTTATAGTCACAATCCTTTTATTTCACCATGGGAAGCACTTTAATGAATAATGAGGTTCAAAAAGATATGGAACAAAATAATTCCCAAGAAATAAATACCAACCGTCGAAACTGGATAGCAGCGCTGATTATTTCCCTGGCATACCTGGCAGTAATGGCCAATATCCAGGGATTTAAAGCTCTTCTACCCATGGTACAGGAAGATTTTTTAATTTCCCGGGCTGAAGCGGGCCTTTATTCCAGTTTCTACTTTCTCAGCGCTACCTTGCTTGCTGTTTTCAGCGGACGGATAGTTGACTGGCTGGGAGCCAAAAAAAGTTTATTTTTGGGAACCAGTTTGGTGGGAATAATAATTATGCTCCACTCTTTTGCTCCTTTATTTAGTTTCATTCTTATTATGGCTTTTTTAACCGGCATATGTTTTAGTGTNCTGACTCCCGCAGTGAGTAAAGGCATACTTTTAAATGTGGAACCTTCCCGAAAAGGNTTTTTTATGGGCATCGCCCACAGTGGNGGTGGCATTGGGGCTTTCGCGGGGGCTTCCCTCTTACCCGTACTGGGTGAAATATATGACTGGCGGATAGCGCTCTTAGGCGGGGGATTTTTTGCTATTCTCATCGGCCTTTTTATTCTAAAGTTTCACCGGGAGTCTGCACCACCGGAACCAGAAAATGAAAGTACCTCCGGTGAAGATAAAACTTCTTCTTTTAAAGATGATTTACTTCATTTCCTAAAAAACCGCTATCTGCTTTCCATTTGCAGCATGGGCATCGTTTTTGGCATGAGCATTTCTTCCATAACAGGGCATTTTTCCCTTTACCTTACCCTAGACCTGGGATTTACTCCCGCTCTGGCCGGCTTAGGATTGGGAATAGCCCATTTGGGCGGAGTTAGTGGTCACCCTGTTTGGGGCATAATAAACGAAGTATTCTTTAAAGGAGACCGGCGCAAAGGGCTTCGCCTGCTAGGGGCATGTATTGCCTGTCTGGCAATTATTTTTGGATTGGTAATTAGTCCCTTTAGTCTTCCTTTTTGGCTCGTGCTTGTATTTTCATTTTTATTGGGTTTTTGCACTATGGGAGCCATGGCCTTATACTTTACCTCTGTGGGCGAATTGGTTGCTCCGGAACATATAGGAGTAGTTACCGGAATTGCCCTCATATTTACCCGTATTGGAGTAGTAATTGCCCCTCCTGTATTTGGTTTGGTAGCAGATCAAACTGAAACTTACGCGTTAAGCTGGATATTGCTCGGAATTATCGTGCTTATTTTTACCTTTGCATTTAATTATTTTAGTAAAAAATATTTACCACATAAAAATACCCGGTAATTGTTGCCGGGTATAATAAAGAAGACAACTCCGCTTAGCCGGAGGCGTTAGTTTCCAGAAGAAACCAATGCTATCCCATATCTCGCCCATTAAGAAAAAGCAATTCCCTTTCTTTAAAACTCTAATTCCTCACCGGGTGCAATTACATCTATTTCCACGTGGGGTGCTTTTTGCCGCGCCAGTTCAATAAATTCCTCCGTATCTTGGACCAGTATGGGGAAAGTGCCATAATGCATGGGCACTACTTTCCTGGGATTTAGCAGCTGTAAAGATTGAGCCGCCTGCAATGGATCCATAACAAAAACACTTCCTATAGGCAAAAGGGCAAGGTCTATGGTGTATAATTCCGACAACAATTTCATGTCGCCAAAAACTCCCGTATCTCCGGCATGGTAAATACCCTTTTTATCCTCTGTGCAAATAATAAAGCCGGCAGGGGATCCCGTCAGTGAGGAATGAAATGCCTGAACCATGGTTATTTCTACATTACCTACCTGCACGGTACCGCCAATATTCATCCCCATGCCATAAATAAAGTTGTTATCATCCACCCCGGCCTCTTTAAGCTTACTCACAATTTCCGGTTGAGCCAAAATAACAGCGTCCGAACCACTTACCAGGTAAGGCACATCTTCCCCCAGGTGATCAAAATGATCATGAGTAATCAGGATAGCATCCGGACCCTGTAATTCTTCTTTGTTCACCGGACAAGAAGGATTGCCTGTAATCCAGGGATCTATGAGAATTTTCAACCCTCCTCCGGTTATCACCTCAAAAGTAGAATGGCCAAGCCATTTTACCCTGTTTGCCATAAATTTCATACCCCCTGAAGTTTATTTAATAATATATACTCCCCACTGTAGTAAGTTATTCTACGTTAAATAGTTCATTTCCTCTTTATTGTTCAAAAAGCATTTCAATAACCTTTTCACTGGAATAATGAGGTTTGAACCCTATTTTACGCCTGGTTTCCAGATCGGAAGCCGTCCAACGGTAACGTAAAAAATCAAGAAAAGGAGCCGGGGCTTCCACCAGGGGAATACGCAAAAAATAAAGGAGCGCGGCAAAGGGGTATGCCAACCATGCCGGAAGGGGAATTACTTTTTTACCTGCTTTGGCGGCAATTTCATGCATGTTAACGACCCCTTCTCCCACACAGTGAAATATGCCTTCTGCTTCCCTCTCCAAAACCAAGAGGAAAAGATCTGCCACATCATCTTCATGGACAAACTGCATGGGTGGGCAATCTTTCCCCACCCGGACCAAAAAAGGCCAATTCTTCATCATCCGGGAAATATAGTTGTCCACATTAGGCCCACATACGATACAGGGCCTAATAATTGCAGTTTTAATGCCGGGGTTTTCCACAATAAAGTCATTTAAAAGTTGTTCCACTGTATATTTGTCCGCAGCGTAAATAAAGGTGGGATGTTCCCTTACCGGCGTTTCTTCAGTCAGCCACGCCGGGTTATCTGGTAAAGCACCAAAAGCGGAAGTTGAAGAGGCTACCACCAGATGATTTGCGCCACATAAACGAACTGAGTCCAAAACATTTTTACTACCTTCCAAATTAACAGAGCGCATTTCATCCACCTGCCTGATGGGATTAAGAACAAAGGCCAGGTGAATCACCGTATCAACATCATGCTTTTCAAAAAGCTCACCTAAACTTCTATCTCTTATATCTAACCGGTAAAATTTTATTTTATCGGTTAATATTTGTCAGGTAATTCTTGTATATCCGTGCCAACAATAGTTTCAATGCCGGGCTGCTCTTGCAAACGTTCCAGTATTTTTTTACCCAGAAAACCTGCTGCGCCGGTAATAGCTACATTTTTCATTGCTTATTATCACCATCCATGAGTCTAAAAACCCTGTTTCCAAAACAGCAATACTACCGGGGCACCTAAAAAGAATAACTGCAGCCATAGTTGCTACTCTTTTTGAAATATTTGTACTGCCGCAGCTGCTTCTTCCGCTCCCAAGAAGCCTCCTCCGTTTTCGGTGAGCCCGATACGGGCACCTTCTACCTGCCTGGCACCCGCTTCACCCCGTAACTGGGTAACAATTTCGTGAACCATAGCCAGGCCCGATGCCCCAATTGGATGCCCGCGGCATTCCAACCCTCCGGAAACATTTATGGGCAAGCGCCCTCCCAATTTGGTAGCCCCTGATTCAGCGAAAATACCTCCTTCCCCTTCGGGGCAAAATCCCAGCACTTCGCTTTGCAATAGCTCTCCGAAAGCAGTAGCATCATGTACTTCAGCCAGATCAATATCTCCAGGCCCCACACCCGCATTGGCATATGCCTTGCGGGAAACAATACTGCCAATATGTTCTTCCTCATAATCTCTTTCCCTGCCGGTGCCCATTTCAGAAGCTAAAATTTTCACCGGCCGCCCCCCGTTTAACCTGGACAAATATTTCTCCGAACAAATCAAGGCAGCCGCTGCACCATCGCCCACAGGCGAACACATTGCCCTGGTAAAGGGGTAGGAAATAGGCTTATCAGCTAAGATCTCTTCCACGCTCATTTTTTTATGAATCTGAGCATAGGGGTTTAAACAACCGTGCTCATGATTTTTAGCCGATATCACTGCCATCTGTTTCTGGGTAGATCCATATTTTTGCATATGCAGGCGAGCACCCAAAGCATAAATGTCCATAAAAATGCTGCGGCCTTCGCCGGGCTGTGATTCTTCCGGAATGTCAAGGTCCAGCCGGTTCACCATTTCCATAAGATAATCCATCTTCTTAGGGAATTCTTCTACATCCAGGCAGCTGGCATACGATTTAAAAGAAAGCATTTTATCCGGATTGCTAATTTTTTCCACTCCCAAAGCCAAAACTACATCGTAAATACCCGCTTTAACTGCTGTCCAGGCAAGGTTCAGAGCTGTAGAAGCACCGGCACAAGCATTTTCGGTGTTGACAATAGGTATCTCTCCTATACCTAAAGGATGAAGCATTACCTGTCCTCGAATAGAATGTTGCTCATTAAACATACCCCAAAAAGAATTGGACACATAAGCGGCTTCCAATTGTTTTTTGTCCACCCCGGCATCTTCCAGGGTTGAATGGACTGCTTTTGCAGCCAGATCCTTAATCGTGCTGTCTTCAAATTTTCCAAATTTGGACATTCCTACACCAATTACATAAACTCCACTCATACAGTTCCTCCTTACAAATAAAATATGAGATTAAAAGATTTCTCCCCTTAAAAATTATAATTGTTCACCCATAAATAATGCCAGGCTATCATTGGAGCCGTCTTCGATCATTCCGGCCCGGGCATCCCGGAAAAGCTTTTCCACGGGATATTCGGTGGCCAAGCCATTCCCCCCAAAGATTTGAATGGCATCACTGGCTATCTGAAAAGCGGTATCGGTACAAAAGACTTTGGATGCAACTGAATATTTGGTCGCCGGTGGTGTGTTGCTTAAATTATATTCTAATGCAGTTCGGGAAAGAGCTCGGCAGGCTTCCACCCCCTTGAACATATGAAACAACTTATAGCGGATATGCTGGTGCTCTATGAGGGGCTTCCCCCCCTGAACCCTTTCGCGGGCATAATTCAAAGCTTCCTCGAAGCTTGCCCGGGCAAGTCCGGTAAACCAACTCCCCATAACAGCGTTAGCCGTAGCCAGGGTAATATCGAGAAGGGCTTCATAGCTTTCCTCATCTACAAACATATATTCCGCAGGCACCCTCACATCATCAAAATAAAGTTCCCCCTGATTTAAAGCCCTCTGGCCCATTTTTTTCAGTGGCTTGCCTCGGGATACCCCCGGCAAATCCAGGGGAACCATGCATATGCCTCCCCCCGCAAAGCCCATGCTGGAATCTATATTCAAATAAACCATGGCATGGGTAGCAATTGTGCTGAGCGATACCCAGGCAGCTTTTTGACCGTTAATAACCCATTCATCCCCTTCCAGGCGAGCATGGCACTGACAGCCGATAGATGGATCTTTAAACTGCTCGGTGCCCGCTGCCAAAGAATCAGAACCATGATCCGGCTCGGTAATGGCCCAACATCCAATTATATTAGCTTCCGTATCTTCACAAAAAGGAACTATTATATCATCAATCAAGGCATCGGTAGGAACCATAGAGGCAAGAAAAGCAGGAAATGAGGCTACTCCAAAAGCAGTGGCAAAATCAACACTTCCATAACCCATTTCTTCCATCACTATATGTATCTCCAGCGGAGACAGCCCCAGTCCGCCGTAATCTTCGGGGATTAGTATCTTATGCAATCCCATCTTATATCCCTGCCTTAAACAATCCCAAAAAATCGAATCCGAAGCAATTACTTGATCCGGGGACATACTATCAAGCTCCATAGCTGCGGGTCTCATCACTTCCCGGGCAAATTTCCGCACATTATCCCTAAACATTATTTGCTCTTCGGTTATATCCATGTTGAGCTCTAGATAGCTCATCATTCCTCACTCCTTTCTAACATCTAAATACCCTATGCTTTATAGTCCTCAAAACGGTAAACCGGAGTATTTCCTGTTAGCAACTTGTCCTTCAAAGGACCTTCCAATGGTTTTTCGGAAATCGTTTTAGGTATCTCTTCCGCCACTTGAAGATACGAAGGAATAAAGTTAGCCGGCAGTTCACTGCGGCATTTTTCAAAAACAGAAGCCGGATCGAATTTAGAATGATCAAAGGGAACCACTGCCGCTACAAGATCACTTTCCCCCGGCGCTCCTGAAGAAGCCGGTACGCCATATACAAAAACCTCACTTACTTCGGGATGCTCCCCGATAACTTTTTCCACCTGATCCGGCTGAATAAAATCTCCGGCGCGGCGCAGTTCCGAGCCCTTACGATAATCAAAAAAGAGCCAGCCGTTTTCATCTTTATGCACCATGTCTCCACTTCTCAACCAGCCTCCCCTTGTTTTTTCTTTTGACTCTTCCGGCATTCCCAGGTAATCCACCCGTGTTTCCCCTTTGAGCATCCGGAAAATTAATTCGCCGGTTTCTCCGGGAGGCACCTCGTTGTCGTTCTCGTCTACCACTTTTACCTCCATTACCCCGGGAATGGTTTTGCCAAAAGAACCTATAGGCCCTTTATCAACGGGTTTATACGCAAACCCGCCTTCCACCGCTCCGTACCATTCTAATATTTTTACGTCAAATCTTTTTTCAAAGGCTTCCCAGATAGAAGGTGGAGTACCTGCACTGATAACATAATTAACAGTGTTGTCCGCATCGTCGGGTTTTTCCGGTTCACTGTAAATAGCCACCATCATACCTCCCAGCAAGGAAAAAGAAGTACATCCGTATTTACGGCAAATATCCCATATTCTACTTTTGGTGAACCTGGGACTAAAAACAGCTTTAATGCCTGAATAAAGAGCAGGAAAAAGGGTTACCGCTTGAGCATTTCCATGAGAAAGTGACAAACCGGAATAAAGAATGTCATCTTTCTTATATTTCCATACCAGGCGGGTCAATATGTTATACATACCGGTACGGTTATTGCGGACTAACACCCCCTTGGGGTTACCCGTCGTCCCGGAAGTGTAAATGATCTGCATGGGGTGCCTAACATCCATAATCTGCTGTTCTACAGTTTCCCAGCTATCTTGTTCCAGGGTTTCATTCAAAGCATGGTACTTATCTGAAACAGGCACCTCCTGTTCCGGGCGATAGGCCACAGAAACAAATTTTACCCCCTGTAAATCCGGCAAGGCCGCCTCCAAATCTGCCAGGCATTCACCGGAGGCAATTACAGCTTTGGCCCCGCTGTTGTTAATAATATATTTCAATCTATCATCTTTATAACGTGGATCCACAGGAACCGCTATGGCCCCTATCACCAATCCTCCCAGCAAAGAATATACAAACTCCGGGTGATTCCTCATATAAATGGCAAAACTGTCACCTTTACTCAACCCCTTTTCCATAAGCAGGCGGGCAATTTTGTTGGAGTTTTCATGAAGATGCCCGTAAGTAAGTGAATCCTCCCCCTTTTCCCCTTTTTCAAAAACATAGATAACCTGGTCAGGATTTTCATAGGCCTTGAGTTCCACCAGGTGTGAAGCTATTACCTGATTTAAATGGGCTTTTGAAGACATATTATACCTCCTGCTAAGAAATATTTGCCCTTAATAATCAATTTTGCCACCCTGTTATTCTTCAACGGCGCCAATAAAGCCCCTGACAAAAGTAGGAAATTCCTGCTTAAATATTTCCTCCCAGTGCTCATCCGTCCAAAATTCGTGGCGGTCAAAATAGGGGTCTTTTTTGGCTGCGCTCACTGACACAGTAACCACTAAATCCATACCTTCAATAATATCCATTGCCCGGGCAGCAAAAGCCAATGTACTGAATACGCGGCAGTGAAGCCCCAGGCGCCAAGCCATGGAAGCAGCAGCACTGGCGGCAATGTTCATATTGATATTTTTAAACTGACAACTTGGCCCTCCGGCCATCAACGATTCTGCCTCTTCAGTCCGGTTAAGTTCGGCACAGGTCCGGTAACCACAAGCTCCACAGTTATAACCAAAAGGAGATTTACGCGTATCCCCCAAAATGAGCAAAGAACAAGGTTCTTTGATTAATTCTATTACGTGACGTCCATCGCGGGCTGCCAGAGGGGACATATCTCCCAGAGAAAAGCAAAATTCGGCGATTTCTTCCATTTCCTCTTTTCCCACAGCAATTATTTTAGTTGTATTTTGAGAAGCAAACCTGAAGCTATTATGCGCAGCCAGTGCCATTAATTCCACCGCCCGATCCAGGCCGTGTTGAACAAGATCATCCATTTCTCTTTTGGCCATAATTAACCTCCTTAATCTTTATTAAAATAAGCTTTACCTCATCCGTTATTAACTATAAATAGACCTGAACTGAGGCCATAACCTGTCTATGATCCTGTCATTCATTGTGCGCCTGTTGATCTCATCATACTTTTTGGGGATATCCCGGAAAGGATTTTTTTCGGTCACAGAAATAGCTACAGCCAGGGCAAATCCCGTTTTTTGGGGAAGAATTTTCATCCTCATCCCGGCTGCGCCTGGCGACCAAAACACCCCATAATCGATACCCATGTTCCTGGCCAGGGATACTATCCCATCAACAGCATAGGCAATGTTATTGGCCCGAAAAATACAAAGAGGGCCGGTAAAAGCCACACCCGGCTCTTCCGGGAATTTTTCCTCGCTGCGAAGATTATCACAGGTTATCTTCCCGCACATGTTGCAATTAATATCGGCAGGATCCGTTTTGCTTCTCATGGTGGTAATCAGCATGAGTACATCGGCATCGCGCAGCATCGCCGCATCTCTCTTAAAAAATTCCCACCCTTTGTTTTCTACAGACATTTCCTCCAATACCTGGCAAAGATCTTCAATATCACATTCATCATCCAGAATATGTATGCTGCATTCACCAACTCCCCCTACACGGGGAGCAGTTGTTCCCGAAGCTAGCAACAGCCTTGCCGCCAACCTTGCCGATTCCCGGCGGTCTTCCTCAAATTGCTTGAGGCTCCTTTCCAAATTCGTTCACCCTTTCCTTGTTTTTTCTAAAGAATTTCATGTTTTTTAGCTATTTCCGGATATGCTTGATAAGCCGGTTTTAGTATAGGGAGCAGATTTAACACCTTGTTCATAGGGCCTTTAACCTTGATTTCCCCCTTAGCCAGCGCCACCGGCATCTTAATCTGCTGCAGCCAAAATTTGTGACAGGTATCTCCACTTAAGGTCATTTCCACGTGGGGTTTAAGATCTGCGTCTCCACAAATTACTTTTTCTTCCTCAGCGCTTAGCCAAATAACGCCATCGGGGTCAAAAATATCAAACTTGATGTTCAATCCCGAATCCAAATACTTTTTTTTAGCCTCGCTATCTTCCATTAGGGTATTAAATAGTTCTCCCAAAACTTCGTACATTTTTTCCGTACTTTCAAAAACTCTCATATACAAAACCCCCTTTTTCAATAGTTTTAGTTGCTAATTTAAACTAATTAATAATCACCTCCTCCTTATACTAGAAAAAAGATAAAAGCCTCCTTCTTAGAAGTTTGGCAACACTTGCATAAATAATAAGCCACCATTATAAATATATACAAGAAAAGATAATCGATGAGAGAAAAGGCTTATAACCATTATTTATACTTATCAAAATATTTATTAAAAACAAACCTTGTTCTATACCATATAATTCTTTACCTAAAAAAATAATCCTTCTTAATATTTTTACATTTAAAGGTGAATAAAAATTAACTTAATTCATTGTTTGGCTTTAGTTGAGGGGCATTATTTGCCTTTACTTGGAAAAAAGCAAATATTACAGTTGAGGGAAATTTTGGTGATACAAATGTGAAAGATGCGGGCTATAATTTCTTCCATGTTAAATATTACATTAAGTCCTCTGCAATAGCTAAAAATCTTTTTCGTCTTGCTATTTCCTGTAGTTAGTCCTGCAGGGCGTATTCTTCAAATACTGCGCCGTAATATTTTAATGTTTCGGGGATGTATTGCCCCAGAGAAAGGGCAGTCCGTGCAAAATCTTTATTTGCAATCTCTTCTCCCAGTATATAAGTGCCGGAAATATTGCCCAGTTCCACAATTAACTGCCTGCTCTCATTGATGGAACTAATTAATTGATAGTATTCCCGGTGTCTCCGGAGTATTAATTGATAAAAATTTTCCCTGTTTTCTGCGCTCCATTTTTTTGTTTTGTAAATGGAAAATAATTGACTTTGAAAATCATCGTGTAATTCCTGGCCAAAATGGCTGTTGAGAAGATACTTGGCGGGAAAAAGAGAAATTGCCTGAATTTCCAGAAGCATATAATTTATAATATCTTTCCGGGCATAATCATTTTGTAGGGCTTCATCAATTGAATGGGGCCATTTTTGAAGTTGCCCGGGCAGCATGGCCAAAATATGACGATGATTTCTTTTATAATTGCCCTTCTCCACATTTTTTAGAGATAATGCGGCCTCTTTACCATACTTTTGGGAAACGCCAATTAACTTTTTCAAAATAGGCGGGGGCAATCCTTCATGAACCGGTACATTCGCTTCACTTACTATTCTCTTCAGAATATCCACCTGACCCGAAAGCATAGTATAAAAGGCCATTAAGGTAACATGCTTGCGGGTGACGGGAATTTTGCGCATAATTTCTCCTGTTATAGTAGTGTATTGAGAATCTATCAGTATCTTCCTGCTTCAATGCCATCCAGAAAAGCAACTATGCTCTCTGCCAGCGCCCGGGAATTATATCCGCCTTCCAGGGCAGCAAAAATCTTATTCTCACAATATTTATGGGCATATTCCCCTAAATAATTTCCTATATCTCCATAGTCGCTTGTAGTCAACATCCCGCCCCAATCATTCACATGGCGATCAAACCCGGCCGAACAAGCTATCATGTCAACTTTCTGCCCTTCTAAAAATTTTTTCAATTCACTTATAGCCTTGTAACCTTTGCCTGAGGGTAATTCGTAAAAAATTACCGCCGGGTTTCCTTGAAAAATATTAGCGGTCCCATCTCCATAATGGAGATCAAAGTCTACAACAAGTATTTTCTTCTCCGGATAATTAAGAAGATATTTTTTTACAGCTATAGCTATATTATTAAAATAACAAAACCCCCAGCTATGATCGGGGCTGGCATGATGGCCGGGAGGGCGGCATAAGGCAAAAGAAGGTTCTCCTTTTGCCGCGCATAAAGCAGCATCTATAGTTGCACCCACGGCAAGTTTAGCAGATGCAAAAACAGACTCATCTCCTTTCACCCGGTTATAATGTTCATTTGTGTGGGCCAGCAAAACATCTTCTTCCTCGCATGGAGAGGGTTCCAAAAAAGCATACTTACCCCCGACTTCTCGATAAGATTGATCCAGACGACCGGGGGAAGCAGCCGGATCATGGGTATAAGATTGTAAAAATTGTTCGTGAAAAATAACTTTCATTACGACCACAACACCTTCCATACCATATTTCAATTATATAATATACTACCCCCCATGACAATTTTGAGCCTAATTATGATTAGATGTAAGCTGATACAAATCTTTGCGCCTGTCTTTAAGTTGAGTAACCGTTCCTGTGGAACGATGCCGGCGCAGAGTCTCCAGGTCAACTTCTCCAATCACCACAGTTTCAATATTTTCGTTGCCTTCTCCTACAACCCCGTCCCGCGAAAAAGGGAAATCCGAAGGAGAAAATATACCGGATTGCGCATACTGCATATCCGACTGTAGGATATGGCTTAAATTGCCCACAGTTCCCGCAATCACCGTATAAACCTGATTCTCGATAGCCCGGGCCTGCGCACAATAACGTACCCGCAGGTACCCCTGCCGATCGTCTGTACAAAACGGAACGAAAAATATATTTGCTCCCCATTCCGTAGCCAGCCTGCACACTTCCGGAAACTGAATATCATAACAGATCATTATGGCTATTTTCCCGCAATCCGTGTCGAAAACCTTTAATTCATTGCCGGGCTGAAGCCCCCACCATTTCTTCTCACTGGGGGTAATATGAAGTTTGTACTGGCGCTCGATAGTTCCATCCCGCCGGAAAAGATATGCAACATTATAAAGCAGCTCTTTTTCCTCCACAAAATGCGAACCGCCAATTATGTTTACGTTATACTTCACAGCCAGCATGGAAAATAATTTAATATAATCTTCGGTAAAATCAGCCAAACGGCGCACCTGTAAACTGGGTACTTTCTCATCCAAAAAAGAGAGCAGATGCAGGGTAAAGGTTTCCGGGAAGACCACAAAATCCGATTCATATACTGAACTGAGATCAACATAATATTCGCACTGGTGGGCGAATTCTTCAAAAGACTCGATTCTTTTCAGCATATACTGTACCGAGCAAATTCTCACCGGAAAAGAACGCAGATAAAGCCTTTTTGCCTTGGGTTGAGGCAGGTAATCCACATTATTCCATTCCAGGAGCACCGCATTTCTCCTGGAAGCCTGATCATCATCGAGATAATTAGGGTTCACCCATTTCAGGGTAAAGCCGTTCATGAGTTGAAATGTCAGGACGGGGTCATAAATTTTATGCTTAATGACTTCCTCCACATATTCCCTCGGTGACATTTGATCCGAATATTTATGATAATGGGGAATTCTTCCCCCTATAAGCATACTTCTTAAGTTTAATTTTTTCACCAGTTCTTTCCGGGCTTCATAAATCCTGGTCCCCACTTGCAGCCTCCGATAGTCCGGATGCACCATAATGGCGATGCCATAGAGATAATTTCCTTCCGGATCATGATTGGTGATATAACCATAATTGGTAATTTCATCATAGGTATGTTTATCCGCATACTCATTAAAATCTATAATAAGGCTGGAGGCAGCGCCGATTATTGTTCCATCATATTCGACGCACTGCTGCCCTTCGGGAAAAACTTTAATATGAGTTTCTAATTGCTCTTTTTTCCAGGGATCCATATCAGGAAAACATATTTTAGACAATTCCACTATTTCATCAATGTCTTCCTCTTTAACATTCCTTATTAATATTTTCTTTTCCAATTTCGACAGATCTATTTTCTCTGACAAGACAGATCCTCCTCCATTTATACTTTATTGATTTAAATTAATGGGAAAAACACCTTCTCAAGTCCCAACCCGTTATAATATTTTACCTGAGAACTTTGAAGTTTACAAGAAGCGCCATAATATTAAACCATTCTTTAAAGAAAAGAGAATTACTACTTTTGCAGACGCGGAATAAATAAAAGCTGGTTGCACGCATTTGCCATTTCCATTGAATGCATTTTTACCGGTAAGGATTTCCTCTAATCTACTCCCTAAATAAATTCATATCTAAACAGGCCTAATCTTAAATAATGCTAAATAAGGTAATTACCGAGCAATTCTCCTCCGGCAAACATCTTACTCCATGTAACGAAAAGCTTTCATGGTTTCAAGCTCATCATATTTGTGCATAAAACCGGTAGCATCTCTAAAGCTTTTATCATCCACTACTACAGAAAATTTTATATGATTAAGTGATCCGGGAAAAAGCTTGGGCAGCCCGAAGCGCCCCAAAACTTTTGGATACCATTTCTGGGGTACCGGTAATTCTATTCTACCGGTTTTTCCAATTAAAATAGACAGGGGAACAGGCTGGGGACCGGCAATATTATAAATTCCGTGCAAATTATTTTCCAGAGCTATTATAATAGCATTGATGGCATCATCTTCATGTATAAATTGAAACAAGGGGTCAAACCCCAAAACAGAAGGAACCACAGGGCCTTTTATAAAATTAGCCAACGTCCCTCGGCGCGAAGGTCCCAGGGTATATACTATGCGCAGGAGGGTAGTAGTTATTTTTGGGTAACGCCACAAGGCTGATGAGGCGTATAAATCTGCAGTTATGAGATCATTTAATTCCGGAAAAGTTAACCCTCCGAGAGGCGGATCTAACTCTGTTCGATAAAGCGAAGAATCAGGATCGGCGCCGTAAACTGTATGACGCCCGGTAAAAACAGCTCGTTTAACTCCGTAATAATAGCAGTACTGAAAAACAGCGCGGGTGCTTTCTAAGTTAACTCGATACCGTTCTTCGAATTTTTGAGTAAAATGCGCTACAGAAGCCATATGGATAACAGCATCGGGTCTTTTGGTCCTGAAAACTTCTTCTGCCGGCTTTTTGCGAACATCGCTTTGTATTATTTCTATATCTTTAGGGGCCTTTTTCCATGGCCGCAGGTCTATCCCATAAACAGTATACCCCAAATTTGCCAATCTCTCTGCTAACATACGGCCCAGTATAGTAGAAATACCGGTAATAACAACTTTCATATTTTATTGCTCCTCCTTTTCCCGTTCTTCCAGCCCTCTTTTAATTAATTCATTAACTTTTTCTTTAACTTCCATGACCTGGTTACTAATTTCTTCATAACTCTCTCCACTTTCATATAACATGGGCTCGCCAAAATAAAAACGGCAGGAAACAGGCTTGGGTAAAGGTAAAACATATGGAGTAACCGGAAAATAGGGAGCGCCTAAAAGATTACCCAGTTTCTTAGCGTGATAAACAGTAGGAATGGCTTCCTCTCCTCCAATAAAAGCAAATGGAATTATGGGGGTCCCTGTTTTGATGGCCAGGTGCATAAATCCATGGGTAAATTCCACCATATTATAACGATCCTTATAAAGCTTACCCACTCCCTTCACACCTTCAGGGAACACCATCAACAACCTTTCTTCTTCAAGAAGCCGGGTAGCTTGCCCTCTCAATCCTGTTACCTGTCCGGTGCGCGACAACAAAGAAGAAACTATTGGCATTCTTTGGGCAAACTTATCCACCATTCCAATGGCAAATCTAGGGGGATCGTGGTCTAGTATCATTGCAGTAGCCAACATGGTTCCATCTACGGGAAGCCCGCCGGAATGATTGCCCACAAGCATTGCCCGCCCCCTATCAGGAACATTTTGAATGCCAAAGCACTTGACCTGGAAATAATGCCTATAAAGTAACTTTGCCACCGGGTAAACAGCTTTAAGGTGGTTAATTGAGGTGCCATAAGGGTCTATACCCACCTCATTAAAAGGAATATCCGAATTTCTTAGTTTTTCCTCGGCTTCCTTTACATCATCATAAATTCCTACCAACAACCTTTGAGAAATCTGCTTTAAAATTTTTCTTCACCCCTTCTCCTGTAACAAATTAGGAAACACCATTTTTATTTAAAAAATACCTGAAATAAAAAATGGCATCTTCACTTATATTATACACAACTTTTTTAATAATTAGTCAATTTGATTATAAAATATTATAGCTGCCGTCTATTGTCAAGTTATTTTAAAAGGATCCATAGTGTTGACCCTATGTTATAATATTGTATCATATTATAAAGAGATATATTAAAAGAATTATTTTAATTAAGAACTTATTATCAATTGACGAAAAGATACCTGAGTTTTTTTGAATTCTGAAATTTTAGTTTATTAACCAAACAAATCATTGCAGGTGATAAAAAATGAAGAATTCTTTTCCCTCCAAACCTCTCTACCATAAACTCGGAGTGAAAAAAATATTTCAGAGATATGAAAAAGCACTAAAAATATGGGAAAAATGCGCTCTTTGTCCCCGCAGCTGCGGCGCAAACCGGTTTGAAGGAAAAAAGGGAGAATGCGGAGCCGACCACAGGTTAGTTATTGCCAACTACGGGCCCCATTTTGGTGAAGAAAGTGTTTTGGTGGGCAATAAAGGTTCGGGCACAATTTTTTTTGTATACTGCAATCTTTACTGTGTTTTTTGTCAAAATTGGACTATCAGCCGGGGAAAAGAAAAAGGAGAAACTATATCTTCCGAAAAATTAGCCCATATAATGCTTACCCTGCAAACAATGGGATGTCACAATATTAACCTGGTAACACCAACCCCGCATATTCCCCCCATATTATCCGCAATTGGCCAGGCCGCCAAAGAGGGATTGGAAATTCCTATTGTTTATAATTGCGGCGGTTACGAGCAGCCAAATGTTATAAAACTTCTAGAAGGTATTATTGATATTTATATGCCCGATTGTAAATATGGAAGTTCGGAAATTGCTTTTGAATATTCCGGGGTTCCGGACTATACAGAATCCATGAAGCTATCTCTAAAAGAAATGCAGCGCCAGGTGGGAGATTTGCAAACAGACAAACGTGGTATAGCTTACCGCGGATTATTGACAAGGCATCTGGTTCTTCCCGAAGAACTTGCCGGCACAGCAGAAGTCATCAGGTTTCTTGCAAATGAAATCTCCCCGCAATGCGCTATTAATGTAATGGAGCAATATTACCCATCTTTTCTGGCCGAAATATATCCGCAGATTTCCCGGAGAGTGAGCAGGAAAGAATTTTTAGACGCAAAAAAAATGGCCCAAAAAGCAGGATTACAAATTATCAATTGAAAAATATTTGGGAAATTTTCGCTCAAATATTTAGCCTTAAAGATAAAAATGGTTAATGGACAAAGTAAATGCAACCCTCTCATTTGTAAGACTAAATGCAACCATTTCTCCCAGTGGGGGTTGCATTTACTTTGTCCATTAACCTAAAAATTTTAATTTTAATTTTAATTTTTTTGTTAGTTGACAAAAAAATGGGAATCTATTATAATTTATCTCGAATAATTAAAGTAGTTAAGTAAATCAATAATTATGATTTACTTACAAAAAATCATGGAGGAGGTAATATGTATGGCTTTTTCAGACTTGGTAAACACTATTAAAGGTAAGGTAGCCGAAGCAGATCCATCAAAAATCAAGGGGGTTGAAGCAGTATTTCAGTTTGAACTTACCGGTGACGATGGCGGAACTTTCCATGCAAACGTAACAGAAGGAAATGCAGAAATTGTAGAAGGTGCGCATGATAGCCCGAATGTAACTATTATTATGGACGCAGCTGACTTTGAAAAGTTGATGAGTGGCGAACTTAATGCTACTTCCGCTTTCATGGGTGGAAAATTAAAAGTAAAAGGCGATATGTCTCTTGCGATGAAACTGCAAGCGCTTATTGGCTAGTTTTAGTAACTATAAATAATTTGATTAAGCAGGAAGCCCGTTTTCTAACGGGCTTCTTTTTCTTTTTTTTCTACCCTTTTCCAAATATTCCTGTTAGCCTCATCTTATTAAGTATCGGAATCAAGTTTGCCCTTGAAATACCACTAATTATTTGCTATTATACTTATACGGTAATCAGGCTTTAGAATATGTCGGGGTGGCGGAATAGGCAGACGCGCACGGTTGAGGGCCGTGTGGAGAAATCCGTGTGGGTTCGACTCCCATCCCCGACACCACTACATAGAATATATTTTTCTTGGGAAGGCTAACACATCGATTTTGCGTAGGTTGTGTTGGCCTTTTTTAAGGCCAATGTTTAATCTGCAAAATAATACCGGGGCAAATTACCCGGCAAATCGGAAATTAAATTACCGGCACAATTCACTTAGAAAATGCACTACCAGATTGCCGGCAACTGCAATATCCTCTGTATGCATATAGTGATTTGCTTTTTGATCAAATAAAAGGTTAGCAGAAGCAGCTAATTCCTCATCACCCTGCCAAAAGATGACCGTAATCGGAAAACGGGGGAAAAAATGCAGGGTGGCACCGGCATCACCCCTTCCGTGCAAGTCCCCTCCCAGTTGGAGGCAAGCATTGTTAAGGTCAACAGGATTTTTTTGGCCGGCCAATTTGCTCAAAGGAGATAGAGTCTGCTCTTGGTAGGCGGGATAAAATGTGCTTCCCCCTTCCAGCTCCCGGAAAGAAATGAATTCACCGGAAAGTGAAGTTCCATCGGCTCTCCCCAAATAATTAATTGCCAAAAAAGACCACTGCCACAAGGGCTTCTCCACCGTGTCTTTGAAATTTACAATGCCCTGGGGGCAAATAACCTGCAGCAATTGTCCCAGGGTGGGAAGCAAAATCAAGTGTTTTTCCGGTCGAAACATTCCCCCTCCATAACGTGCCATTTGGGCAGGATCTTTCTCCATAAAAATCTGCAAACTATAATTAATAGCATCTTCATAAGCCGCGGGAGGACTTCCTCCTTTTTCCACCATGAATTTAAACATTTAGCATAATCCCCTTCCTGTTCCCTCAATTTATGATTCTACACTCTCACGTTACTTTAACTGAATGCATATTACCTTTAAAGCCCGGCAGCAATCATACAAACCATTACTTGCACATAACGGAGAAATGGGTTTACTTAATATTTCTCACTAATTTGTGTCAATGTCAAGGCCTGACACCTTTTTTTAGAAAAATACCTCGGCCCATGAGAGCCGAGGTATTAATATTCAATACTGATTTTTCAAGCCTATCTGCATCTATATCATTCATTGCAAGTTGCTAAAAATAGTGGTGAATGTTCTCTTTATCTTCTCCTTAAAATATTTCCAAAATCTACAATAACTTCTTAGCTCTATTGCTGTATGCCTTCTATTTGCCTTAATACATAGTCAGCTATTGCACCGTCTCCACCGAATACAAATACATCTTCCAGGGTTTTTTCTGCGCTGAAGTATGCTTCTACTTCCTCAGGCAATTCATCATCATTGGTCAAGAGCACCGGTGCATCATTGAGGGCAGCATATACGCCTCCAGCCAAGGCATCGGGAAACTCCAGGCCCGTAGCCAGGGTAGCTTTCACCGGTTCTTCAAAGAACTCTTCGGCAATGGCCGTGCCGGTTGCCCAGCGGTTGGCACCGGAAACCCTGTTAGTACCACCGGCCTCTTCTTTGACCTCATCACTTACCGCAGCCTCGCCGCCGATAACATGTATTTCTTCAATGCTTTCCTCGTTATCTTCAAGATAGCCTTCGGTATCTGCACTGAGCTTATCCGGGCGAGTCAGCAAAATGGGTGCTCCTTTCATGGCAGCGGGGCCGGATGCAGCTACCGCATCGGGAAATTCCAGGCCCGTGGTAAG
>SL_8KL_010_SEDDRAFT_10000678_pt1 | contig 29819 bp, 29 predicted proteins | sample SodLakKL_010_SED_4_FD_11160 | JGI IMG/M metagenome (IMG submission 11160) | reverse complement strand
CTAATCGGCAGCTTGATAATTGCACTTCTTGCCGGGGCAGGAATAGGCTGGCTAATATCCAGACCTGCCATCAGGCTAAAGGAAGCATACCTGGGTATTTCCCTGCTTGCTTTCGGTGACTTTTTCATGTGGGTTGGACACAACTGGCAGGGTTTGGTTGGAGGTTCAGTGCCGGTTAGCGTTCCCGATCCGTTCCGCATATTTGCCGGAGATCGTTTCATGGTAATTGTTTTGGTAATTTTTGTTTTTGCTTTCCTGGTTTATTATTACCTGCATAAACTAACTAAATCGCCCTTTGGCCGTTCATTGAGAATGGTCAGGGATAATGATCTTTCCGCAGGCGCGGCAGGTAAGGATGTTGTAAGCATTAGAACTAAAAGCCTGGTTATTGGCTCTGCCATAGCTGCCTTAGGTGGAGGGCTATACGTGCTTTACGTTGGGTCGATGGCATCAATCGGCTTTACCAAGCTTACCTTTACTTTTTGGCCCTGGGCCTTTATGATGCTCGGTGGTATTGGCAGTAACATCGGTGTTCTGCTTGGTGTATTCCTGCTGGTTATCCTGAGGACAATGATTGTTATTTTCCGCTCCCAGTGGTTCGGTTTTCTTCTGGCAGTGGGGATTGACCCTCTCTGGCTTGAGTTCACCCTGATGGGACTGGTTATCATCGGCGTTATTCTCTTTATGCCGCATGGTCTGGTACCGGAGAAAATAGAACCGATGCTATCCGGTAACAGGGTGAGGAAAGTGATGGAGCGCAGAAAACTGGCTAAAGAAGGCAATTAAAACAGTAACAGATAAAAGCATCAATCTTAAGGGTTTATGAAAAATAGAAGCGGGCTGCCTTCAAAGGTAGCCCGCTTTTCAAAAAAACTTAATAAGCTTCATCATGTGGCAAAGAAATCTTGGAGAGGAATGAGTGTTTTGGCCCGGAATTCAGTAAAAATAGGGATAGTAATGTTAGCTGCATGGGTAGTGCCGCTTTTAGGTATAATCCTGGCTGTTGCCGGGTTGGTCCTGGGCATAACCAGCTATTCAGCAAAAAAGGATAGTCTGGCCAGGGCAGGTATCTTTTTGAACAGCCTTGGCCTATTTCTGGCCATGATCAACCTTTCGGTCAGTATATATTTCTTGTTTTCAGGTGACTTTGACCCACAATTGATCTTAGAACAGCTTAATTAGATAGTTATAACCCTGTCAGCCTCCAAAAGCAAGTCTGAGATGTCATACATGTTGCTAACAAGCCCTACCTTGTGCTTCTCTTTTAACTGATAGTAATCCAGGCAGGTCCCGCAGACTAGCACCTGAACCTCTTTTTCTTCCAACTCTTTTAATTCATCAATTACCGGAGAATTTTCGATGGTCAGTTTTACCCCGGAGTTCATGAATACCAGTACACCGGGAATTTGATCCCGTTGAGTCAATGTATAGATAAAATTGCGCATCAGCATTTGCCCCAATTCACTGCTGCCCTGACCAAGTTCATCTGTTGATATAAAGAGAACCGGTTTTTCTTTTGGCGGTTTCTGGTTTGACATGCTTTCCTCTTCCTCTTTTGGCCCCTGGCCATCAAGGCTGCCGTGGACATTAATTATAAACTCGGCCCCTTCCTTCTGCCAGTCGGCCAGCCGGCCCTGGCTTTTTACAAAACGCAAAATATTTTCCCTGGCAGTCTCATTATCAACCCTGACAGACAGATCATTACCAGGATTATCAGCAAGAGCTTTTTTAGTTCTTAAAACAGGTTCCGGGCAATCTAAACCGCGGCAATCAATATCTTTCATAGCGTTAAAATCCCTCCGCAATAGTTCATGATTTAAGTGAAAATTAACTCTGACACCATTTTCACTTTTGAATCAAGGTGGTTATTTCTTTTAAAGCGTTGGCCAGGTAATCGATATCATCCCTGGTAGTAAAATATCCGGGGCTTAAGCGGACAGTGCCTTCAGGAAAAGTACCGATTGCTTTATGGGCCAGTGGAGCACAATGCAAACCGGTCCGGCATAGAATGCCATAGTTGTTTTCCAGAATAAACCCGATTTCACCGCAATCGGTATTATTAATGGTAAATGAAACAATTAAGGATGCAGGCTCATCAGAAGCGGGGCCGTATAGTTTCAACCCGGGTAGCTCCTGCAATCTTTCGTAAAGATAAGAACGGATCATTTTCTCGTGTTCCTGAATTGTTTCTATTCCGGTTCTATCAATAAAATATAAGCCTTCGAGCAGTCCTGCCAGGCCGGCATTATTCAAAGTGCCGGCTTCAAGCCTTTCCGGCATGCTTTCAGGGTGCCGGTCAAGCTCGGATTGAGAACCGGTACCGCCTTCGCGCAGTGGTTTTAAATCAAGACCCGGTCGAACATATAACCCGCCGGTGCCGGTTGGTCCCAGCAGGCTCTTGTGTCCTGTAAAAGCAATCATATCTATTCCCAAAGCAGCTGCATCTATCCTTTGTGAACCTGCTGTTTGGGCAGCATCAACCAGCACCATTACCTTATGCTTATGTGCAGATTTAACCATTGCTTCCAGGGGAGCTATCGAACCGGTAACGTTAGAAGCATGGTTTATAACAAGCAGGCGGGTTTCCTCCTGGTAAGCGGTTTCGAGAAAACCAAGATCGGGGTATCCTTTAGAAGAGCAGGGTATCATCGTGGTTGAAATATTACCATCACGCAGCAAGCCGCCCAAAGGCCGCAGTACTGAATTGTGTTCCATGGCGGTATATAAAACGTGGTCTCCGCTTGTCAGGCAGCCCTTAATGGCAATATTTAATGCGTCGGTAGCATTTAAGGTAAAAACAATCCGGGCCGGATCCTTTACATTAAACAGGTTTGCTACAGCTTCTCTTGTATCATATAACAAGCGATCGGCATCCAGGGTGCGGGTGTGACCGGAACGTCCCGGGTTACCGCAGGCCTGACGCATCTGCTTTTCCGGTGCCCTGTAAACTTCCTCCGGTTTAGGCCAGGATGTGGCGGCATTGTCAAAATATAAATTGAGCTCACTTGCACATGGTCCTTTTGTATCAGTCATTTAAATCAAGCTCCTCCACTATAGGAGTTTTAAAACCCTCCTCTTTTAGCCTGTAGAAACCTTCCAGGTCCAGTTCATATTGAAGAAGGGTATCTTTTATCGAGTTAATGTCTTCGCATTTACACCGCAGTGCAGTTCCACAGCTGGAACTGATGGAGCGAGGGACAGGTACCATCTTAAAAACAGCTGATTCCTTTTTCAGGATACTTTCTGCCCTTATTGCAAAAAATGTAGTTGGAAATGTTATGTAACAGCTATAAGCCATTTATATTCCCTTCTTAATCTAGTTAAGATTGATGGATAAGTATCCAGCCCTGTGTATATAAAATCTTACTAATAAAACATATGTAGCAAGAATGGATGATTGATGGACCGTGGGATTGCTTTGAAAATTTCAAAAGGGCACGGCACGCCGTGCCCTTAAATTGTAAAATGCTATTTGCTGATACTCAACTCAAAATCATCGCCATCTTCCTCGACTGCAACCTGCCAGCCCAATGAATTTGCGGCCCGGCAAACGTTATCACGGGCTACTGCATTGTTGACAATAACAGTAACCGTACCTTCCGATGCCTGCTGCAATGCCTGCCTTGCTTGCATAACGGGCTCAGGGCAGGATAATCCCCGACAATCTACTGTTTTAGCCATTTTAAAACCTCCCACAACATTTATATTTTAACCTAATTCTTTGTGTAGTGCTACCCGGAAATCAGGGCCAAGAATTTACTCTATAACGTATTTGCTCATTAAAAAAATTTGCAATTTCTCAGCCTAATCATAGCGATGTAATGACGGCCCTCTTAAGCAGGCTGGGCAGTTACAAATTTATTAATATTACTTGCTGCGGGATAGCATCTTACTGTTACCTAAACCGATTATGCCGAGAACAATCAGGGAAATCAAAACGATCCATTGACCAGCTGGTGAAACGCCGGCCGGACTGCCGGCAAGACCGAAGTTGTGCATAAAGGCGGCTCCTGCCATCATGCCGAACACTGTTATTAAGGCATCTCCCTGGCCTTCACCGGTTAAAATTAGCTGGCGCATCGGGCAGCCTCCGGCTAATACGGCGGCAAGGCCAACTACTGTCATGCCTAAAAAGTTCCAAACACTTGCTACGTGGGCTACCGGTTGGCCTATAAAACCGGGGTTAAAGTAACCGGTTACCAGGTTACCGATCAAGGCTACAACAAATATGGCGGCGAAGCCATAAAACAAGTGAAAATCTTTGAATAGAATAATATCCCTGATTGCCCCCATTGTACAGAGCCTGGTTCTCTGGGCCAGGATACCGACTAAAAGTCCTGCGCCAAGAGCCAGGACAAGCGGTGCTCCCATCGAGCCGGGTCCTTCTTCACTGAAGAAAATAAAAGCCGGTGCGGCAACAAGTAAGATTAATAAGACAACTGCTACAAAAGGTCCGGCATAACCATTGACCGGCGATTGTTCCTGGCTGCGGCCAAGGGTGAAGCCTTTTTTCAGGAAGAGCGTTCCAAACCAAACTCCAAGTACATAGCCGGGTAAAGCAATAAGCGCATTCCAGTCCCCACCGGCCAGGCGTAAAACCATGCGCAGTGGGCAGCCCAGGAAAATTAAAGCTCCGGCCATCATGAACATACCGAGAGCAAAGCGCAGTACAGGGCTTGATCCGCCGGTCGGTTTAAATTCTTTAACAAATAAAGCTGTGGCAAATGCCCCGATAATCAGCCCGATAATTTCCGGCCTGATATATTGTACTACGCCGGCCCGGTGCAGGCCTAAACCTCCGGCAATGTCCCGGACGAAGCAGGCAATACAAAAGCCCATGTTAACCGGATTGCCCTGTAAAACAAGGACAACTGCCAACAAACCGACTACAGCGCCGGCAATGATAATAAATAAACGGTCTCGCATATCCAACCTCCTTAAAATATTTAAAATATCTACCTGTTTAATTATATTTGAAACATTCTCGGATATTAAATACTAATTCATAATACTTGCTGCTCCTCTTATTAATAAAACAAGTTAAACTAAAAGCAACTATCTTATTTAAGAAAACTGAAACGAGCATAAAGTGCAGGCATTCTGTAACGATATGAAAAGAGTAACCCTGGCATAAAGTTGAAGCTAAATCTGTGCAGGGCCAGCCTAAATGATCAGCCAGCGCAGTTTTATTAAACGGCTGGGTAGTACAACTAAAAATATTTAAATGAAAGAAGGAATTGAAGCAGAGTTATCGAAATTTACATGTTATTACTTTTTACAAATAAATTAACTCATAAAAGAATAGGATTGATGACAGGTGGGACAAAGCAATCAGTATCACACACTGCACAGCAAATTATCAAGCTATAAAGGCATGTATGAGCCTTCTTTCGAAAAAGATGCCTGCGGGCTTGGATTTTTAGTTAATATTGAAGGTGAAAAGTCATACAGTATAATTCGCCAGGGTGTCACAGTGTTAAAGAATCTTCTGCACCGTGGTGCTACCGGTGCCGACGATAAAACCGGCGATGGAGCCGGTCTGCAAATCCAGATTCCAGATCGTTTTTTTCGTAAAGTTTGTTCCGAGAATGGGTGGAAGCTTCCGGTAGAAGGAAGTTACGGAGTAGGCATGTTTTTCCTTCCCCGGGATAAGGAAGCCAGGACAGCCTGCTGTCAAAAAGCTGACCAGGTTACTACCCGGGTAGGATTAAAGGTAATCGGTTGGCGTGATATCCCCGTAAATCCCGATATTCTAGGGGGTATTGCCCTGCAGGAAATGCCTTATATCCGGCAGTGCATAATTGACGGTAGGGGTTATAAAGATGAAGAGCTTGAAAGAAAGCTATACATAGTCCGTAAACAGGTAGAGCAGGAAACCGAACAGCTTTATCAAGAAGGAGACATTTTTTATATTCCCAGCTTGTCCTGCAGAACCATTGTTTATAAAGGGCTCTTAATGCCCGATCAGGTTGAAAGATTTTACCCGGACCTGGTTGATGAAACCGTGGAGAGTTCCTTTGTTATAGTTCACCAGCGTTACAGTACCAACACATTTCCTTCCTGGCCCCTGGCCCAGCCCTTTCGCTATCTCTGCCATAACGGTGAAATTAATACTCTCCGTGGCAACCGCAACTGGATGGCTGCCCGTGAAAAAAACCTTGAATCGGAGCTTTTCGGTCCTGATATCAAAAAAATACTACCTGTACTTGAAGAAGGTGCCAGTGATTCAGCTAATCTCGATAATGCCCTGGAACTTATCTATAATGGCGGGCGTTCAATAGACCATGCCATGGCCATGCTTATCCCCCAGGCCTGGGGTGACAAATATCCAATCGGACCGGATTTAAGAGGTTTTTTCGAATACCATGCCGGAATCATGGAACCCTGGGATGGCCCCGCCGCCGTGGTATATACTGATGGCCGCCGGGTAGGGGCGCTGCTTGATCGCAACGGGCTTCGCCCGGCCAGGTACGCAGTAACTAAGTCCGGGTTCATGGTTTTTGCTTCAGAAGCCGGCGTTATTGATCTTTCTGCCGAGGAAATTATAGAAAAGGGAGCCCTGCGTCCGGGTGAGATGCTCCTGGTCGATCTCGATAAAAAACGGTTGCTAAAAGATACAGAACTTAAAATGCGTCTGGCTCGCCGCCGTCCCTATCGCCGCTGGACCCAGGAAAACCAGATCACCATCCATGGATTTTTTAATGCCATGGCTCCTTTAAAAGTAGATGAAGAAACACTTTTTGAAAACCAAAAGCTATTTGGCTATACAAGAGAAGATCTCAACCTGCTATTAAAGCCGATGGCGGTAGATAGCGCTGAACCCGTAGGTTCAATGGGAGCGGACCAGCCCCTGGCAGTATTATCTGAAAAACCACAGCTTCTGTTCTGGTATTTTAAGCAGCATTTTGCACAGGTAACCAACCCGGCTATTGATCCACACCGGGAAGAGCTGGTCATGTCCCTGATGACCTTTATTGGCTGTGCAGATAACCTGTTAACGGAATCACCGCGCCATGCGCACCTGGTTAAGCTAAGCCATCCGATTCTTTCTAATGAAGATTTAACCAGGTTATGCAGCCTTGATGAAAAAGGGTTCAGAAGTGCCAGGCTAAAAATGCAGTTTCCTGCCGGTGGTGATGGCAGTGTCCTGGCTGAGGCGCTGGATCAGCTTTGTGCTTTGGCCCGGGAACAGGTTGAAACCGGACACGGTTTGCTGGTTTTATCAGATCGCAACCTTGACCCAGGCATGGCACCGATTCCATCCCTGCTGGCTGTTGCCGCAGTTAACCGCCATTTAGTCAGTCACAGGCTGCGCACAGGAATTGGCATTTTAGTGGAAAGCGCCGAGGCGCGTGAAGTGATGCATATGGCTCTCCTGCTGGGTTACGGAGCTTCAGCAGTTAATCCTTACCTGGCTTTTGAAACTGTGGCCAGTATGGCTGAAAATGGCCGGTTGGGCAAAATGATTTCACCGCAAAAGGCCATGGAAAACTATGTTAAAGCACTCTGTAAAGGTATATTGAAAATCATGTCAAAAATCGGGATATCCACCCTGCGCAGTTATCGCAGCGGACAGGTATTCGAAGCTGTCGGCTTAAGTGATGAGCTGATTAACCGCTATTTTGAAGGGACCAGCTCCCGTATCCAGGGTCTTGGCCTTGACGAAATAGCCGAAGAAGTGAATTTGCGCTACCGCCAGTCTCTCCCGGAGTCATTTCAGTCCGACAATTCCAGGTTGCTGCCCTCGGGAGGCCATTATGCTTACCGCCGGGATGGAGAAAGACACCTCTGGACTCCCCAGGCGATCAGCCTCCTGCAGCATGCAGTGCAGAGCAATAACTATGAGCAGTACCGCCAGTACGCGGAACTGATCAACAACCAGTCAGAAAAACAGTCAACCCTGCGTGGGTTATTAAAGTTCAAGGATAGTCAGGCTATCCCCCTTGAAGAAGTAGAGCCTGCCGCTGAAATAGTAAAAAGATTTGTTACAGGAGCCATGTCCATGGGCTCGATCAGTCCCGAAGTTCATGAAACATTGGCTATAGCTATGAACAGGCTCGGCGGAAAAAGCAATTCCGGCGAAGGCGGGGAGGATCCTGAAAGGTACAAACCCTTACCCGGCGGTGATACCCGCATTAGCGCCATTAAACAGGTGGCCAGCGGGCGCTTTGGAGTAACTGCTGAATATCTGGCCAATGCCAGCGAACTGCAGATTAAAATTGCCCAGGGTGCCAAACCGGGAGAAGGGGGGCAGCTGCCGGGGCACAAGGTAAACGAGATGATTGCCCGGGTCCGCCATTCAACACCCGGGGTAACTTTGATTTCTCCGCCTCCACACCATGACATTTATTCAATTGAAGATATTGCCCAGCTGATTTATGATTTAAAAAATGCCAACCCGGATAGCAGGATTTCCGTAAAGCTGGTTTCTGAAGTCGGGGTGGGCACCGTCGCCGCCGGGGTAGCCAAGGGTCATGCCGAAATGATATTGATCAGCGGATATGACGGAGGAACCGGCGCTGCGCCGCTTTCCTCCATCAAACATGCCGGCGTCCCCTGGGAATTAGGCTTGTCCGAGGCTCATCATACCCTGATCACAAACGGCCTGCGCAGCAGGGTCAGGCTGCAGGTAGACGGCAGCCTGAAGACCGGCAGGGATGTTGCCATTGGAGCCATGCTCGGTGCGGAAGAATTCGGTTTTGCCACAGCCGCCCTGGTGGCCTGCGGCTGCGTGATGATGAGAGACTGCCATACCAATAAATGTCCCGTCGGCGTGGCTACCCAGGATCCTGAACTACGCCGCTATTTTAAAGGGAAGCCGGAGCATGTAGAAACCATGATGCTCTATATTGCTGAGGAGCTAAGGGAAATTATGGGCTCTCTCGGGATAAGGACTGTAGATCAACTGGTCGGTCGCTCCGACTTACTGGAACAGGACAGCTCTATAAAGTTTTGGAAGTCCGGCAAAGTAGACTTGAGCAGGGTTTTATATAAGCCAGAAGCTTCTGAAAAAGAAACTCACTGCACCAGGGGGCAGGATCATCAGCTGGAAAAAGCCCTTGATTTTGAGCTGCTGACCCGGGTGGAGCAGGCCCTGGAGACAGGTGAACCTGTTACGGTCAATTCTGAAATCATGAACAGTAACCGGACGGTAGGAACAATTATTTCAAACAGGATTGCCAAAAAGTATGGAAATACAGGACTTCCTGATGACACCATTACCCTTAATTTTAAAGGGTCTGCCGGACAGAGTTTTGCGGCCTTCGCTGCTAAGGGTATGACCATGACCCTCGAAGGCGAAGCAAACGACTATATCGGCAAGGGTCTTTCAGGAGCCAGGATCATCCTTAAACCTTTTAGTGGAATTAACTATAACCCGGCTGAAAATATCATCGGTGGTAACGTTATCCTCTATGGCGCCACAGACGGTGAACTTTATGTCAACGGCAGGGTAGGGGAACGCTTTGCGATCAGGAACAGCGGCGCCCGTGCCGTTGTTGAAGGTGTGGGTGATCACGGCTGCGAGTATATGACAGGCGGCCGGGTTGTCATTCTTGGTCCGACAGGTGTAAATTTCGGGGCCGGTATGAGCGGCGGAATCGCCTATGTTTATGACCTGCAGGGTGTTCTTGATTTAAACAGCAACCTGGAGATGATTGACCTTGAAGCGGTTGTAGAACCGGATGATGTTAATGAACTTCGCGATCTAATTGAAAAACACCTGAATTATACGGGCAGTGAAAGGGCCCGCTATATAATTGACAACTGGCGGGATTGCCTGCCATATTTCATTAAAGTATTCCCCATGGAATACCGCAGGGTCCTGGGTAAAATGAGCAGGGAAGATGAAGCAGTTGAAAGAGCACTGCCCCAGGATAACTAATAACTAACGGGAGACGACTGGCAATGACTGCTGAACATAAAGAAAAGAAAGACAGAAAAGAGCCAGGGTATCGTGATATTAACGAACGTCTTGGCGATTACGAGGAAGTTGAAAGAATACTGGAACCGGACGAGGTAATAGAACAGGCCGAGCGCTGCATGTCATGCGGCACGCCTTTCTGCCACGGCTATGCCTGTCCATTAGCAAATATAATACCGGAAACCAATGAATTAATTATGGAGGACCGCTGGGAAGAAGCCCTTGAGCTGATGCTCTCCACGCATCCTTTTCCTGAGTTTACGGCCAGGATTTGCCCTGCCCTCTGTGAAGGTTCCTGCGTAAAAGGGATCAATGAGCAGCCTGTTGCAATTCGCCAAATAGAGAAAATGATCGTGGAAAAAGGTTTTTCCGAGGGATGGGTTAAACCCCGTCCCCCTGAAAAAAGACGTCCTGAAAGTGTCGCTGTAATTGGCTCGGGGCCGGCCGGCCTGGCCGCGGCCGACAGGTTAAACAAGCTTGGTTTTAAAGTTACTGTTTACGAAAAGGATTTAAACCCCGGCGGTCTGCTGCTTTACGGCATTCCTAACTTTAAGCTGGACAAGGGTATCGTTAAGCGGCGCCTGGATTTGATGAGTGCTGAAGGGATAGTATTTGAACCTGGAGTTAACGTGGGCATCGATATTTCATATAATTACCTGAAGAGGCGTTTTTCGGCTGTGCTGTTGACCGGTGGTACTCAGCTGCCCCGCGATCTCGATATACCGGGGCGTGACTTAGATGGTATTATTTTCGCCATGCAGTTTTTAAAGGCACAAAACAAAAGGATTGTTGGTGAGCCGCTAACTCCTGAAGAAAATATTACAGTTAGGGATAAAAAAGTAGTAATAATCGGCGGTGGCGATACAGGTTCTGACTGTCTCGGTACAGCCCTGCGCCAGGGAGCCGAAGAGGTTTACCAGCTTGAAATACTGCCAAGGCTACCCGAAGAACGTCCCGAAGACAACCCCTGGCCGCTCTGGCCTAAAATTGACAGGCAATCCAGCAGTCATCTTGAAGGCGGCATAAGACGCTGGTCTGTGACCACGAAAAAATTTGTAGGTGACGATCAGGGTAGGTTAAAAAGCCTGCAATGCTGTGAAGTGGAGTGGGTTGACAAAGACGGCAGAATGATGCCTGTTGAGAAAGAAAGCACCGATTTTACTATTGAGGCCGATCTGGCCATCCTGGCTATGGGTTTTCTCGGGCCCGGCCCCGATCCGCTGGCTGATCAACTGGGCCTGGAAAGGGATCAAAGCAGCACCCTGTTCGTTGATGATAATTATATGACCAGCAGTCCCGGGATATTTTCTGCCGGCGATATGGCTCGCGGCCAGTCCCTGGTCGTCCGGGCGATGGCTGACGGCAAGTCTGCCGCTGATCATATAAAAGAATATATTGATAAAATGTAATCTGGAAAGGTAGTGCACCGTGGATTTTGATCAAATCAGGGCATTTATTAACGTGGCCTCGTTAAAAAGCTTCTCTGCAGCCGCGGAAAAACTCTTTGTTAGCCAGCCTTCTATCAGTGTCCGCATTAAAGCGCTCGAGGAGGAGCTTGGAGTTATCCTGCTTGATCGTTCAAAAGCCCGCGAGCCTGTTTTGACAGAAGCAGGCCGTTTATTTCTTGATTATGCCCAATCAATTATTAACCTGGAAGATGAATGCCGGGAAAGACTATCCGGACAGCTGGAGAAATTTGGTGGCCTGGTTCATGTCGGAGCCAGTACTGTGCCGGGTACATATCTGCTGCCTTTTATACTTGCCGATTTCAAGAAAGAAGAAACTTTGATCGATTATAATATAGACATTTTAGACACAAGTGCCGTTATCGAGGGAGTACTTAACTACAGCTATGAGATCGGTTTTGTCGGTTTAATCGACCAGGATGAAAGGCTGAAATTTAAAGCACTAATTGATGATGAACTGGTTCTTTGTACGGCTAAAGGCTTATTCATAAAAGATCAGAAGGAAAATGGCGTCCTGCTTGAAGACTTCTATAACCAGCACCTCCTGGTTCGTGAAAAAGGGTCAGCTACCAGGCAGCTGCTCGAACGCAAGCTAAACGAAAAGGGGCGTGACTTTACATCTTTTAAAGGAACAACCTACTTTAACAGCCTGGAAGGCATTAAACAGGCCGTCAGGGCGGGGTTGGGACTAGCTATTGTTTCAAGGCTATCTGTAGAAGATATGGAAACTTCAGGCCATGTGGACACATACAGGATTATTGATCTTGATATGACCCGAACCCTGTATATGGTTTGCCACCAGAACCGCATTTTAAATGCTGCAGCCAGGCGGTTGCATGATTTTATAGCAGGTCGTTATCATCATTAAAAATAACCTGATAGTTAAAGGTACTGCTTGAAAAACATGTTATAATATTCAAAGCAGGTCGCAGACACCCTGCTTAATAAAAAACAAGGAATGATAAAAGAATATGCATAAAAGCCGGTCTTATAATTACTGGACCCGGGCGGCTATGATTGGAGCAATTTATGTTGTCCTGACGATCATTTTTGCCCCGATCAGCTACGGTATGGTCCAGGTGCGAATTTCTGAAGCGTTGATGGTCTTACCATTTTTTACCCCGGCAGCTATACCGGGCCTTTTTATTGGCTGTTTAATCGCTAACATCTTTGGCGGACTGGGAATGCCCGACATAGTGTTCGGCAGCCTGGCAACCCTGTTGTCGGCTTACCTGGTATCAAAAATCGACAATAAATACCTGGTACCTCTGCCGCCAATACTAATTAATGCTGTTGTCATAGGTTTTGTGCTGCATTATGTGCTGGCCCTGCCTCTTATAATGACTATGTTATGGGTTGGTCTTGGCCAGGTTATAGCCTGTTACGGCTTAGGTTTACCGCTGCTGTTATTTCTGGAAAAACGGCGGCATATCTTTAAATAAATAATTGATATCACTTGCAAAAAGGAGGGATGCCAATGGCAGGACATTCAAAATGGGCCAATACAAAACATCGTAAAGCTCGGGCAGATGCAGCCAAGGGGAAAATATTTACCAAGATCGCTCGCGAGATTAGCGTGGCAGCCAAGGAAGGCGGAGATGATATTGATGCTAATTTCCGCTTAAGACTGGCTGTCCAAAAAGCTAAAGATAATAACATGCCCAATGATAACATTAATCGCGCCATACAAAAAGGAGTTGGCGGTCAGGACGGAGAGAGTTATGAACAGGCTGTTTTTGAAGGTTATGCAGCCGGTGGGGTGGCCATACTGATTGAAGTAATGACTGATAACCACAACCGGACCGTGGCAGAAATACGGCACCTCTTTTCCCGTCAAAACGGCAGCCTTGGCGAATCAGGCTGTGTTGCCTGGATGTTTAACCGGAAAGGCTTAATCAGGATCAATCAAAAAGATGCAGACCTCGACGAAGATGATCTGATGATGGCTGCACTTGAAGCAGGAGCTGAAGATGCAGATCTGGACGACAGCGGCACTTTCAATATCATCACAGAAATTGATCAATTGCAAACAGTCAAAGATCAAATCCAGGCACAGGGCATCACGGTAGATTCCTATGAAGTAACCATGCTGCCCAACAATACTTTGAATATCAGTGATGCAGAAACAGCAGGAAAAATTATTAAGCTGATGGAAGCGCTCGACGATCACGACGATGTTCAGAATGTTTATGCTAATTTCGATATACCTGAAGAATTAATGGCCGAAACACAGTAAAAAAGAGCTTGGAAGGCGCAGGTGATCTGATGCGCATATTAGGTATCGACCCGGGTGTGGCAATAACCGGATACGCCGTTATCGAAGAAAATAATGGCGTATTTAAATGTTTGCAGTCAGGCTGTATCAGGACAGACAAAGATTTGCAGCCCGCACTACGCCTGAAAGCTATCCACGATCAGGTAATAGATTTACTTGAAGAATACAGGCCGCAGGCCCTCGCTGTTGAAAAGATATTTTTCAGCAAGAATGTCCGTACTGCATTTCAGGTAGGAGAAGCGCGCGGGGTAATTATGGTAGTTGCAGCTAATAATAATGTCAACATATTTGAATATACGCCGCTCCAGGTCAAGCAGGCCGTGGCCGGTTACGGCAAGGCTGAGAAACAGCAGGTTCAGAAAATGGTCCAGATGTTGCTCAGGCTGAAACGGGAACCCGCAGTTGATGACGAGGCTGACGCAATGGCCGTCGCACTCTGTTACCTGCAAAATCGCCGCTGGGATGAAGCGGTCAAGGGAGGCCGACCTTAATTGATAGAATATCTGACAGGCCGCCTGGTTGCGGCTAATCCCGGTAAAGCCGTTATAGAGATTGGCGGTGTCGGCATTTCCCTGGATATGCCGCCGGCAGAAACGGACCTGCCTGCTTTGATCGGGCAGGAAGTCACGATATTTACCCGTTTGCTGGTTAAAGAAGAACAAATGTACCTGTATGGTTTTAGAACTGCTGAAGAACGCAAGCTGTTTAACCTCGTAATTGGGGTCAGCGGTTTCGGGCCCAGGCTGGCTTTATCACTGCTCGGCCTGTTTACAGTTCCACAGCTTTATGTTGCCGTTTTGGAGGAAAATATTGCCCAGTTAAAAAGGGCTCACGGGGTGGGGCAGAAAGCCGCGCAGCGCCTGGTCCTGGAGTTAAAAGAAAAACTGCCCCAGGCGATAACCTCGGAAGACCTGGCCGGTCAACCACCTGGTTCGGGCGGCTCATCGGTTTTCGATGATTTGACTGAAGCCCTGATTTCTCTCGGCTACTCCGGTGGAGAGGCAGCAGCGGCAGTAAGCAAAGTTGTAGAGCAAAACGAAAAGGCAAGCCGCGAAGAACTTTTGAAGCTGGCCCTGAAAAGCATGGCCCAAAGTTAAACTGACTTTTAAGATGTGAAAGTTTATAGCATTGAAAGGAGAGCCGGATGGAAGAAGAAAGAATTGTTTCGGCTGAACGCCATTCAGAAGACGATCCCCAGCTGGAAGTTGGCTTAAGGCCGCGGACGTTAAATGAATATGTCGGCCAGGAAAAAATCAAAGAAAAGCTTTCTATCTATATCCGGGCAGCCCTGGACCGTAACGAGTCACTGGATCATGTTCTGCTCTACGGACCACCCGGCCTGGGTAAAACGACCCTGGCCCATATTATAGCCAATGAGCTGGGGGTTAGTGTCAGGGTGACAGCCGGTCCCGCTATAGAGAGGCCCGGCGACCTGGCCGCTATTCTAACCAACCTGGGACATGGCGATGTTCTATTTATTGATGAAATACACCGCCTGAACCGCACCGTGGAAGAAATTCTTTACCCGGCCATGGAAGATAACGCCCTCGACATCATTATCGGCAAAGGCCCTGGAGCCCGTTCACTGCGCCTGGATTTGCCACCATTTACCCTGATCGGGGCAACAGTCAGGGCCGGGCTGTTAACTTCGCCATTACGTGATCGGTTTGGGGTCGTTGACCGGCTTGAATTCTATACTCCTGAAGAACTGGAGAAAATTATTACCCGGTCAGCAAACATCCTTAACGTAAAAGCAGAAAAAGATGGTGCTGCCGTCATAGCCTGCGCTTCACGGGGCACACCGAGGGTCGCTAATCGGCTTTTAAAGAGAGTTCGTGATTACGCCCAGGTGAAAGCCGACAATATAATCACCAGGTCTGTCGCAGAAGAAGCGCTGCAGATGCTGCAGCTTGATGAAAAAGGCCTGGATGAAATAGATCGCCGTCTGCTCATGGCTTTAATTGAAAAATTTGAAGGTGGTCCTGTCGGCCTTGACACGCTGGCTGCCTGTATAAGCGAAGAACCGGAAACCCTGGAAGATGTTTATGAGCCATATTTAATGCAGCTTGGTTTATTAAAAAGAACAGCCCGGGGGCGCATGGTGACAAATGAAGTATACAGTTACCTGAGACTTAAGCCGGGCAGCACCAGTGCACAGCAAAAATTGTGGGATTAACCTGGTAAATGTATCACCGGTATCCTGGAGCCAGGGGTCAATATATTTAATGAGCCTTTTTACAAAGGAAGGATTTCAAGATGCCTGATTTAGGTTCCTTTGGCAAACTATTGTTAATCGGCGGAGCACTGATAGCCGGGGTCGGCCTGCTTTTTCTCTTATTTAACAAATTGGGCCTTGGTCGCTTGCCCGGCGATATAATTATTCAAAGGGAAAATGTGACTTTCTACTTTCCCCTGGCAACAATGATCATTGTCAGCATTATTCTGACCCTGCTGTTAAACTTTCTTAGACGGTAATCCAGCAAAAAATATAATATGATATATAACAAGATATAAAGCAGAAGGAAGGTTACATATGAAATACAGCAAATTAAATGACTATGACTATCAACTGCCCGAAGAATTAATTGCCCAGAAACCCCTTGAAAACAGGGACCAGTCCCGGATGATGATTTTGAACAAAGAAAATGGTTCAATTACTCATTCAACTTTCAGCCGTTTCCCCGAATTGATGGAAGAAGGAGACCTGCTTGTTTTAAACAACACCAAGGTCATTCCTGCCCGCCTGGTTGGAAAGATTGAAGGTAAAACAGCTTCAGCAGAACTGCTGCTGATTCATAAACTGGTTACAGGGCACTGGCTGGCCATGGTCAAACCGGGCAAGAAGCTTAAACCCGGTACGAAAGTAATTTTTGAAAAGGGCGTGGAAGCAGAAATCATGGATGTGGCCAGGGAGGGTTTAAGGGTTGTCAGCTTTAACTGCCGGGAACCCCTGGAAAATATCCTGCCTGAAATAGGAAAAGTGCCGCTACCACCTTACATTGAAAACGAAATCGAAGATCCTGACTTATATCAAACGGTATACGCACAGGTAGAAGGCTCGGCGGCTGCTCCAACTGCGGGTTTCCACTTTACCGAAAAAATGCTTAACGTGCTGAGAAATAAAGGGGTAAGGATTGCTTACATAACCCTTCACATAGGGCCGGGGACTTTTCAACCGGTGAAAACGGAAGATATCCGTGACCATGTTATGCATTTTGAATACTACAGTATAGAAGCAAAAACAATCCGACTGTTAAAAATGGCCCACAATGAAGGGAAAAAAGTAATTCCTGTCGGCACTACGGTAACCAGGGTGCTGGAAACAGTAGCGGATGTTAAGGGTAAAATTGACAACGGCCAAAAAGGGTGGACAGGACTTTACATCTACCCCGGCTATGAGTTTAAAGTTGTTGACGCAATGCTTACTAATTTTCACCTGCCCCAGTCAACCCTGCTGATGCTCGTTAGCGCTCTGGCCGGCTATGAAAACACCATGGCAGCCTATAAGGAAGCTGTTGAACAAAAATACCGTTTTTTTAGTTTCGGCGACTGTATGTTAATTATATAAAATGTCTCAGGCTCGTTGACAGTAAAGGCAGCTTAAGATAAGCTATAGGATGGATGAACAGGATGCCCCTGGAGTTTAAAATAACCCATAAATGTTCGTATACCGCTGCCCGGGCCGGTAAGCTTAAAACGGCCCATGCCACTGTGTCAACTCCGGCATTTATGCCGGTCGGCACCCAGGGCACGGTAAAAGCTATTACCACCGACGAACTTGCCGCAATGGGCACAGGGATAATCCTCAGTAATTGTTACCACCTGTTTTTACGTCCGGGGGTAGAATTGATTGCCCGGCATGGCGGACTGCACAAATTCATGAACTGGCCCGGTGCAATCTTGACCGACAGCGGTGGTTTCCAGGTTTTCAGCCTGGGTGGTCTGCGAAAATTAAATGATCAGGGTGTAGTTTTTACATCCCACATAGATGGATCAACGCATTTTTTGACCCCGGAAAGGGTCATGCGTTTGCAGAATATAATCGGTTCCGATATTGCCATGATCCTGGACCAGTGTCCGCCCTATCCGGCTGAGCGTGAAGAAGTTGAAGATGCCGTGCGCCGGACAACCCTGTGGGCGAAGCGGAGCAAAGAAGCGCACATTAATAGTGATCAGGCAGCGTTTGCCATTATTCAGGGCGGAGTATATGGAGATTTACGCGAGCGCTCGGCAAAAGAACTGGTCGAACTCGACTTTGACGGATACGCAATAGGCGGTCTGAGCGTTGGGGAACCGAAACATTTGATGTATGAAGTTCTTGATAGCACGGTTCCGGAGCTGCCGCAGGAAAAAGTGCATTACCTGATGGGAGTCGGCTCCCCTGATGCCCTGCTTGAAGGTGTCAGGTATGGTATAGATATATTTGACTGTGTCCTGCCGACCCGGATTGCCAGAAATGGCCGGGTAATGACTTCTGAAGGTTACCTGCCGGTCAGAAATAGCGCTTTTGCTTATGATTTGGAACCGCTAGATAAAGCTTGCTCATGCCCAGTCTGTAAAAACTACAGCAGGGCTTACATCAGGCACCTGATCAACGCCGGCGAAATCCTGGGGTTGAGGTTAACAACTTATCATAACCTGTACTACCTGGATCGGTTAATGAGGGAAATCAGGGAAGCCTTAAGCGAGGATCGTTTTGAAGAGTATTACCGGAAAGTGAGCCCGCAGCTTACAAAAATGTATGGAGGTGTAGTTTAGTGAACTTTGAAGCTCTTGGACCATTTGTACCGTTGATTTTACTGTTCGTAGTATTCTACTTTCTGCTGATTCGCCCTCAACAGCAGCAGCAGAAAAAGCGCAAGGAAATGCTTAGCAATCTGAAAAAAGGTGACCGGGTGGTTACCATAGGTGGAATGTACGGTATTATTAAGGAAATCGATGATACAGCAATACAATTGCGCGTAGCCGACAACCTTAACCTTAAGTTTGCCCGGGCTTCTATCGACAGGGTTATTAACGACGAAGCAGAGTAATTGGAATGCAGCCGGATTTTAACGGCGCCATAAGTAGCAAGCTAAAAAAGCACTCCTGCCATGCGCCAGTAAGGTGTACCAAGGAGTGCTCTTTTATAATTAATGCCAGTAACATCGCGGTCTGGTTATTTGGTAATATCCCTCAGGCCTCGCTGAAGAAAGCCGGTGAAAGAGAAAGTGGATCTGGTCAGTTACGGTCTGGAAAGCAAAATAAAAGCAGAAGGCCCCCTGGCTCAGCGCATGAGGCCTTTAACTCTTGATCAATTTATCGGGCAGGAACAAATTCTATCCGAGGGTAAACCGCTGCGCACCCTTATCACCAGGGACAAACTGGCATCGCTTATATTTTACGGACCCCCCGGCACGGGAAAAACCAGCCTCGCTAAAATAATAGCCGATGCTACACAGGCTGAATTTGTTCAGCTCAATGCTATAGCCGCTGGAGTTAAAGATGCCCGCCATGTTATAGAGCGGGCCAGGGAAAACTGGTCGCTCAATGGCAAGCGAACAATTCTTTTTATTGATGAAATACATCGTTTTAATAAGGCCCAGCAAGATGTTCTCCTTTCTGCAGTAGAAGAAGGAACGATAATATTTATTGGCGCAACCACGGAAAATCCCTTTTTTTACCTGACCGGTCCGTTGTTGTCACGGACCAGGCTTTTTGTTTTCGAAGCGCTTGATAAAAAGGATATCATGGAGCTGCTGCAAGCAGCCATGAAAGATTCAGAGCGCGGTCTGGGCAAACTTGATCTGGAAATAGAAAGAGAAGCCTTTGAATTCCTGGCAGAAAAGGCTAACGGTGACGCAAGGGCGGCCCTTAATGCCCTGGAAACTGCTGTTTCAGTCGCTGATGGTAATGAAAGCGGGATTAAAGTGACGGTTGAAGATGCCGCCGAAGCTATGCAAAAAAGGCTCCTATCTTATGACCGTCAGGGCGACAATCATTATGATATGGCTTCCGCTTTAATCAAGTCGATCCGCGGATCTGATCCTGATGCCGCCCTTTACTGGATGGCCCGCATGCTCAAAGGCGGGGAAGATCCTACTTTTATCGCCAGGCGTCTGGTCATCAGTGCATCTGAAGATATCGGCAATGCCGATCCCCAGGCCTTAAACATTGCTATTAATGCCGCCCAGTCTGTTCAGATGATCGGTATGCCCGAGGGCAGGATACCGCTGGCCCAGGCTGCAGTTTACCTGGCAGTGGCTCCGAAAAGTAACGCTTCTTACCAGGCTATTAATAAGGCGATGCAAATTGTGGAAGATGAAGAGAATCGTCCGGTTCCAAAACATTTGAAAGACAGCAGCTACAAAGGCGCAAAGAGACTGGGTCATGGTGAAGGTTATCGCTACCCCCACGACTACCCGGGACACTTTGTAGAACAAAACTATCTGCCGGATAGCATCAAAGGGATAAAGTTTTATGAGCCGACAGAGCAGGGTAGGGAAAAACAGATCCGGGCTATTATGGAATCCAGGAAAAAAAATAAGTAGGCTGATAATTAAGATATGAAGGAACATTATGATGCAGGACAAATCTATCATGCTCCAATCAGCTCTAAACGGGTTTGTTTCAGTGTCCGGGGTTCCCGTTTCATAGCTACCCTGGCGCCGGCTGCAGACGAAAATACTGCCCGCAAGGTAATTGAAAAGGTCAGTACGGAATTTCCCGATGCCACCCATCATGCCTATGCCTACCGCATTGGCAGTGGTTCTGACACGATCGAACGTTCTTCAGATGCCCGTGAACCGGCCGGTACAGCCGGGCCACCCATGCTCCGGGTCTTGCAGGGCGGCAATGTTTCCGATGCTGTTATAATAGGGACTCGCTATTTTGGTGGAACAAAACTTGGTATCGGCGGCCTGACCAGGGCTTACCGGGACTGCGCCCGTAAAGCTCTTGAAACCGCAAAATTGACTACAAAAGAACCGCTTACAACTTACAAGCTTGAACTTGCGTACGAGGAACTGGGGGTTGTCAGCAGACTGGTTGAGTCACTGGAGGGAACTGTCCTCAACATAAATTACAGTGATTATGTCGAAATCATGGTATCTATACCCCGCCGTGAAGAAGAAAACTTTAAAAACGGTTTTAAATCCGCCTGCCGCGGCCATGGCAAACTGTCCGAGTTTTGACCCGGTTTTGTTGACACGGCTTCTTGAAAACAGATATAATTGCTTTAACTCAAAATGGAGGTAAAAGGATGCAGTCCAGCACAATTCGCCAGTACTTTCTAGATTATTTTAGCTCAAAAGATCACCTGATCATGCCTAGCTTTTCGCTGATCCCACAGAGCGATCCTACCCTATTACTAATCGGTGCAGGAATGGCTCCTTTAAAACCATATTTCACCGGAGAAAAAAAGCCTCCCCACCCACGGGTGGCAACCTGCCAGAAATGTATCCGCACACCCGATATCGATCGGGTGGGCCATACGGGCCGGCACGCAACTTTCTTTGAAATGCTTGGCAATTTTTCTTTTGGCGACTACTTTAAAGAAGAAGCAATCGCCTGGGCCTGGGACCTGGTTTTAAACGGCTACAGGCTGCCGGAAGACCGGTTGTGGGTAAGTATATACTATGAAGATGAAGAAGCTTTTAAAATATGGAATGAAAATATCGGTATCCCCGCCGACCGTATCATCAGGTTAGGCAAAGAAGATAACTTCTGGGAAATCGGCCTCGGTCCCTGCGGTCCCTGTTCCGAAATCTACTACGATTTGGGAGAAGAAGTCGGTTGTGACAGCCCTGACTGTGCAGTCGGCTGTGATTGTGACCGCTACCTGGAAATATGGAACCTGGTTTTTACCCAGTTTAGCCGTGAAGCTAACGGCGAACTGGTTGAATTGAAACAGAAAAATATTGATACCGGGGCAGGCCTGGAGCGTTTAGCCATGGCCCTGCAGGGTGTTCATTCCATTTATGAAATAGACATGGTTAAGCCTCTGTACAACCACTTTTCAGCCCTGGCTGCTGCAGAACGCCGAGATCAGGAAATCCCGCTGCGCATCCTGACCGAGCATAGCAGGGGAACATCATTTATGATAGCCGATGGCGTTATCCCTTCAAACGAGGGCCGTGGCTATGTTTTGCGCCGTCTGCTGCGACGCGCAGTTCGTTACGGGCGCCTGCTTGGAATTGAAGGTAGTTTTATGACAGATGCGGCATCTATGGTGGTTGAAACTATGAGTTCCGCTTACCCTGAGCTGGAAGAACGTCATGAATATATTCGCCAGATCGTTCAGCTAGAAGAAAAAAAATTCCGGGAAACGCTGGCCCAGGGTATGGACATTCTGGATAGTTATGTAGAAAAGCTTAAAAACCAGGATGATAAAGTATTACCTGGTGAACTGGCCTTTAAGCTCTATGATACTTACGGATTTCCCCTTGATCTGACCGCGGAAATCCTTGAAGAGCAGGGCTTTGACATTGACCAGGCTGCCTTTGATGAAAATTTAAAACGGCAACAGGAAATGGCCCGTGCTGCAGCCCGCACAACCGGTGGAGCTGATCAGGCGGAAAAATACAAAGCGGTGGAGAACCTGGAAACAAGGTTTACCGGTTACGACACTCTTGAGCAGGAAGCAGCCGTGCTCTTAATCTACAAGGATGACCAAATCTGCCCTGAAGCTTCCGGTGGGGATAAAATTGAGGTAATTTTAGATCAGACACCTTTTTACGCTGAAGCCGGTGGGCAGATCGGCGATACCGGTATAATTGAAGCACCGGCAGGACGGGTTAAAATTGAAAACACCCTTTATTCTCCCTGGGGCCAAATAATACACCATGGCACCGTAGAAGAAGGTAAAATTAAGGAAGGCGATCAGGTTACAGCCAGGGTCGATAACAGCCGCCGGCGCGGTATCTGCCGCAGTCACACCTCAACTCACCTGCTGCACCGGGCCCTGCGCAACAAGTTAGGTGATCACGTTAACCAGGCCGGCTCACTGGTAGCTCCTGACCGGCTGCGTTTTGATTTTAACCATTTTTCCGCGCTGGGAGATGAAGAGCTGCTGGCTATAGAAGAAGAAGTTAACCGGATGGCCCTGGCCAACGTTGTGGTCAAGGCCGAATATAAAACCTTGGAAGAAGCCAAAGAACTTGGCGCAACGGCGATATTTGCCGATAAGTATGAAGAAAACGCGGTTCGCATGGTTGCAGCCGGCGACTATACCTTAGAGCTATGCGGAGGAACCCATGTTTCAGCAACCGGCGAGATTGGCCTATTTAAAATTGTTTCCGAAGAAGGTATCGGTTCCGGTTTGCGCCGGATTGAAGCTGTGGCCGGAATGAACGCTTATCGCAAAACTGTAGAAAATGATCAACTGCTTGGTAAAATGGCCCGGCAGCTTAATACTGCTGAAAGCAGGCTTAGTCAAAAATTTGAAGAACATGTAATCGAACATAAGCAGCTGCAAAAGACTAACCAGGATCTTAAACAGCGGCTTGCTGCCCTGGAAGTAAAAACCCTGCTTTCAAAAGTAAAAGATATTGACGGTGTTAATGTTCTGAGCGCATCAGTTACCGCCGACAGCGCTGATGCTTTGCGCATGGCCATGGATGAAGTTAAAAGCAACCTGCAATCTGTGCTGGTTGTGCTCGGTGCCGTTCATGACGGCAAGGTGATGCTGGTAGGATCTGCCAGCAAAGATCTGGTTGAGCGCGGTATACATGCCAATAAAATTATCAAAGAAGTTGCCCGCCAGGTTGGCGGAGGCGGTGGCGGCAAGCCTGAACTGGCCCAGGCCGGAGGCAAGGATGCCGGCGCTCTGCCTGCAGCCCTGGCTTCAGTTGAACAGCTGGTTAGAGAACAACTTAAAGAGGCAAGCTAAATAAAAGTTTCCGGGAGGTGCTGTTCATGCAAGATAATAACCAGGGTAATCATGAAGAAACTGTCCTTTTTCGGGTGGACGGTGAAGAAGTTGATAATAAAGCCAGGAAAATCCTGGTAACCGTTTACCAGGCCCTGAAAGAAAAAGGCTATAACCCTCTTAACCAGCTTACCGGCTACCTGCTCTCAGGTGATCCTGCCTATATTACCAGCCATCAGAATGCCCGCAGCCTGATCAGGCAGGTTGAAAGGGATGAACTGCTCGAAGAAATGGTCGGTACTTACCTTGATCTGGCCGAGCAAAATAAACTTTAAAAGGAAGGCGCATCTATTTGCGTATACTTGGTCTGGATCCCGGTGAAAAAAGGATTGGCGTAGCGATCAGTGATCCCCTGGGTATTACAGCCCAGGGTTTGGAAGTGATCAGCTACACTGAACCTGAACAGGCTCTGGACAGAATATCTGATTTATGTTTTTATTACTCTGTAGAAAAAATTATAGTTGGAAATCCGCTCAATATGAACGGCAGCAGGGGCAGTGCCTCGGAGCTGGCTGAAAAATTTGCCGAGAGTTTAAACAGCAAAACAGGGCTGCCGGTTGAAATGTTAGATGAACGCCTCACATCGGGCAGTGCAGAAAAAACTCTCATTGCCGGAGGAGTAAGCCGTAAAAAAAGACGCAAGGTTAAAGATAAACTGGCAGCAGTATTGATCCTGGAACAGTACCTTGCTTTATCAGAATCAAGAAAGAATAGAGGTGTAAATAATAATGAACAATAACGGAGAAGAAAAAGGAGCAGATGTAGTTTTACTGGTTGACGAAGACGGGAATGAACATGAATTTCTTCTGGTTGATCGCTTTGAAGTTAACCAGGGTGATTATGCAATATTAGTTCCCATTACCGAAGATGAAGAGGGCGATAATGGCGAAGCCTTTGAACCTGAAGATGAAGCTTTTATTTTCAGGGTTGACATCGAAGAAGGGGAAGAAATGCTCGTTGAGGTCGATGATGAAAGTGAATGGAAGCAGGTTGCCTCTGTTTGGGAAAAACGGGTCCAGAACTTTGAATATGATGACTGATATGCTTGCAATGCTTTTTGCATACCAGTTCAGAAAGGTGTAGCTGAGCATGCTGAGAAGCCTGGTTATAATCCTGGTTGTTTTGATTATCATTGGTTTGGCTGCAGTTGGGGTCTTAAACTATTTCTATCTTAGCATGCTTGAGCCGGTTGACCCTGCCGCATCTGAGGATTATGTTTTAGTAGAGATTCCATCTGGAGCCGGGTCTGAGGTGATTGCTGATATCCTGGAACGGGAGGGGCTTATTCAAAATTCAGTTGCCTTCCGTTATTATGTCCGCAGTAATAACCTGGGTCATACTTTTATGGCCGGGACTTACCAGTTAAATCCGGCTATGGATGTAGAGGAAATCGTAAACAAGCTGCAGTCCGGTGATGTTTATGCCGAAACTACCTGGTTCACGGTTCCGGAGGGATATACCCTTAAACAGATGGCCGATCGGCTCGAAGAGGAAGGTCTGGTTGACAGCACAAAGTTTCTTGAACTTGCAGATGATCCTACAGATAATATACTTGATACTTTTACTGAGTTGAGAAGAATTGAGGAACCTGAAATAGAGTACCTGCTTGAAGGCTACCTCTATCCTGATACTTATGAAATTTATACCACTGCAGATGAAGAAGAAATTATCAAATTAATGCTTGGCAGAATGAACAGGGTTATAGATGAGGAGAGTAAAAACCGGGCTGATCAACTTGGCCTAACCATTCACGAAGTGCTTACTATTGCTTCGCTTATTGAAAGAGAAGCAGCGGTGGCCCATGAACGCGATCGTATTTCCGGAGTAATCCACAATCGCCTTGAAATTGGTCAGATGCTGCAGATTGATGCTACCATCCAGTACATTCTTGGCGAAACCAAGGAATTCCTAACTTATGCCGACCTTGAGATTCCATCTCCCTATAATACATATCAGTATCACGGCCTACCCCCCGGCCCGATTGCCGCCCCCGGTCAGCCCTCCATAGAAGCGGCCCTCTACCCCGAGGATACTGAATATTTCTATTACAATTACAAGTATGATGATACCGGAGAACACTACTTTTCCGAAACCTACGAAGAACACCTGGAAAACGTCCGCAGGGCGGAAGAAAACCTTGATTAACTATTGAGTAAATTATTATAATGATGTAAAATAAGGATCAATTAATAAACATTATTTCCATAAACAGAGAAAAGCAGGGTTAACTATGGCGAGAGACGATCTACATGTTTGTGATTACAGCATTTGTATATTCACCCTCGGTAAATTCTATATCAGTCAAAATAACAGCATAATAACTGAAAGTTCCAGCCGTTCTAAAAGAATGTGGGAAATCTTTAAGTTTCTACTGTCAAACCGCGGTAAGTCTTTCTTCCCTGAAAATATTCTTGAAAAGATCTGGCCTGAAAGTGATTACGCTGATCCCAGTATGGTTATGCGAGCCCAAATATTTAGACTCAGACAAACTTTTAATAATAAAGAAGCAAAAATTTCTCTGGTGAATAATATAGTTTTATCCCAGGGTTGCTACAGCTGGGAAGATAATGTTGAATACTGGCTCGATGTTGATGAATTAGAATCGCTGGTTAACGAAGCGGGCTTGCTGGTCGATAAAAAACCTGATGAAGCTATAAGGCTTTACCGGAAAGCTATAGCACTTTATAAAGGACAATATTTACCTGAGCTTTCTTTCAGTGAGTGGATTGAGCCAATACGGTCTTACTATCATGATATCTATCTTGGTTGCCTGTTGGATTTAGTCAGCCTGTTAAAAGCACGAAAGAATAACTTAGAAATAATTAAGCTTTGCGAACAGGCTATTGCAATTGACTATTTCGAGGAAATAATTCATATCAGGTTAATAGAAGCTTTACTGGCAGAAGGGCATATTACACGTGCCCGTTCACACTATAACGAAGTAACGTCTATATTTTACCGGGAGATGGGTATAAAGCCATCGGATCATTTGAAAAGCCTCTACCGCCTGGTAGGATCAGAACCGGGCAGCTTCGAGCTTGATCTTTTAACAATTCAGGAAGGCTTAAAAGGCAAAGAGTCAGACGGTGGCGCATATTACTGTGATGCAGAGCTGTTTAGGTACTTTTACAACCTTGAAAGGGCTCGGGTAGAAAGGAACGGCCAATCAGTCCTTCTTGGCCTTTTTACCCTTACTGCTCCAAATTATACACTGCCGGACAAAAATTTATTGACCGAAGTGATGCAAAACCTGCAGGAAGTTATCCTTGATTCATTACGTAAAGGCGACCTGGTTACTCGTTGGAATGATGCCCAGCTGCTTATGCTGCTGCCCGGCCTGAACCGGGAACAGGCTGATATTGTTATAAAGAGGATTGAGAATAACTTCCATAAGCACTACAGTTTAAATGGTTTAACTCTCCACAAAAAGGTTGAATCAATCCTTCCCCTGGACAGTGATGCTCACTTTTATTAGATAGCATTAAGTTTAAACAATACCTTGCAGCAAACAAGCAAAAGCCATATGGCTTTTTTTTTGTGCTTTTAAAAAATATTATTAATCCTTTATATTTATAACAAAGATGTAACAGCATATCAGTATACTTAACTTAGTAATCATATTAAATTAGTAGAAAAGGGACCACTAGATGCAAACAAATAAACCAATTTATAACAGGGGAACTTCCAACGACTTCATTGTCAGGATTGTTGATGATGGTGAAATTGGTGTTAAGGGCAAAGTTGAACATATCAAATCTGGTCAGGTTCAGTATTTCGATGACTACCTGGAGATGCTGATGCTCATCCAACAAAAACTGGATTCGCAGGGTTACCCGCAAAGTGATACTGAACTTAGAATTTTTAAGAAAAATGTTTAACAGGAGGAAGACATGAGCAGCAATAATCGCAACACTCAATCACAGCACAAAGACCTTGTCTTCTTCGTAAGAGTCCAATATCGTTTTAACTCCAGCTGGCAGGGAACAGTGCAGTGGATAGATGGAAAACAGGAAAGAAAATTCCGCAGTGTTCTGGAGCTTGGCAGCCTTATTAAAGATGCTAAGAACAATTGCTCATCTGATAAGCAAAAAGCAGCACCTAAGTGGGAAGATAAGGAAAGCGCATCATAACGGTATTAAGCTTAAATGAATATCAGTCTCGTTTAAATCAGTCGTGAAACGGGAAAGCAGGTGCATGAACAGGTGAAAATAATGAACAATAAAAAGTTTAAAAAGTATCTTTTCTTTGGTATAGTGATGACCTTTATTGCAGCAGTATCCATGTTTGGGACAACATACGCCTGGTTTACAGGCAGCTCAATAACACTGGAAAACATATTTACCGCCGGCACTGTTGAAATTGAAGCAGTAGATATTTCTGGTTTAAATGGAACAGGCAGTGATACAGACATCGTTTCCCCCGGTGATACGCTGGAAAAAACTTATGAAATAACTAACACAGGTTCGAAAAGTATATACGTGCGGGCTCGCTTTGAAGGCTATTGGGAACGTATATATCATAAGAACACGGCAACGGCAACTGCTACCTTTAATGGCATAGAAGTAACCGACAGTGATGTTGCTCACTTTTATTATGAAAACGAAGAGCCTGCTCCAGGACCGGTTACAGGAACTTCTGTTGGATTTACTAATAATTATTTTCTTGCAAACCCGTTAAAAGTTGAAACAAACAGTAATCATAACACTTCCAGCGATACCAGTAGCAATTTCGATAACAATTTATTGCATAACATTAATATGACGAATTCACTTTCGTTGTCAGATTATCCTGATCCCTGTGATGGCCCTAAAGTCGTTCCTATATCTGGTGATGATGTAAGCGCTCTTATTAATCATCCACCTGATCCGGATCCGACCCTGCTTGAAAGTCCTGTGGGGTGTGATCTGATTGTTTTCAAGGTTGAAGGGGACCAGGATGATATCGGAAATGGTGATCAATTTTTTAATAACGGCTTCGAAGTAACTATTTATAAGAAAGAAATAGATGGAAAATATTATTTTGCATTCGAGTCAAATTATCCGGTATATCATCTTTATGCTAAAGGCGGGAACCAGGAAGGTAACTTATATCAATATTACCCTGGATATGAAGATGGTGTTTATACAGACTGCGGCTTGTCTCAACCGGGAGGTGACTGGAGTCACATAACCTTCTACTACTGTGAACCACCAGATGACCCGGAACTTAAGCTTACAAAGGAAGTATTGCTGGATGGCGGAGATAGCTGGCAGGACGCCGAACAGTCACCAGGCCCAAAACTTGATGATCCTTCAATAATCCCAATGTTCAGGTTTGTCGTTGAAAATACAGGTAACGTTACGCTCAGCAATATTGAGGTTGTAGATGATGTGCTGGATTTAAATCCGGATGATGAGGATTCTACATCCTGGATTATAAGTCAACTCGCTCCCGGTGAAACTGCTGAGCTTGAAATAGATTATGTTGAATGGACAGAACTAATAAGCATGAACAACATACAAGTCGAACTCTGCGAAGATATGGAAAACTGGGTGCCGGAAGGGCTCCAGGATCTAGGAACATACTTCTACCACACTGAAGTGCTTAAGGCCCAGGGTGATGGCACTTACCAGGTAACCCTCTGTGTGAACATTACATTTGAAGATGACGGCAGTTATTATGATGGTACAGAATTTACGCTATACTCATTTTTTGAAGCTGTCCAGGCTTCTAATGATATTATTCTTGAAAATTGGCCGAGAGAAGATTTGGATTGGTATTTCGAATAAGCTTTATTAAGCTTTAAAAACAAAGAATAATTACAGATTGGATGTGATTTATAGACAGCTTAGAAAAAGTCACATAACAAAGTTTAAAAAAGTTGGTATTTTACTAAGCTTATTATCGATAAAGGCAAACCCGCCGTGAGGCGGGGACGCAAAGCCAAGGACCTTCATTTTAAGGCAGCCTGGCCGCCGCACAAAATTTCAAAATGGAGGATGAGAATTATGAAAACTAAAATCGCTTTAAGTATGCTGGTAATCTTATTCGTGATTGCTGCTTCACTGGGAGCAACCATGGCCTGGTTTACAGATGAAGCCAGTGTTCCTGAAAATATTTTTGAAGCAGGTACAGTATTAATTGAGGCTGATGAAACCTGGGAGTATGGCGATAAACTTGAAAATTGGAACCCGGGAGATTGTACAGAAAAAATAATTACTGTTGAAAACAGCGGAACAAAAGCTATTCTGGTAAGAGCTCAGTTCAATG